>Ga0265303_10001468_pt1 | contig 14515 bp, 13 predicted proteins | sample Helome_2_FD_192494 | JGI IMG/M metagenome (GOLD analysis project Ga0265303, IMG submission 192494) | Marine sediment microbial communities from subtidal zone of North Sea - Hel_20160317 (Illumina Assembly) | ecosystem: Environmental > Aquatic > Marine > Subtidal zone > Sediment ... | reverse complement strand
CGAGTTCGCGGCATTCGGAAAAATACTGGGATTGTTTCTTGCGTTTCTAATTCTACCGTCGCTGTTTCACTACCTGATGCGCATTCTTGATGCGCGCGCCAAAGGCAAAGATCCGGGCCCGTTGGAAGCCGAGGATCTGATGTGGTTCCGTGGAGCATGGAGCCTGTTCATGCTCGTCCACGTGGCCATTGCTATCTACGCTATCTACATATCTGGCAGTTTGTACAAACTGCCCGGCCTGTTCGTTGCGTCCGCGCTGATAGCCGCAGTGCTACCCGCTTCCCTGGCCGTGTTGGCAATCACCCGGTCGCCGCTGCAGTCCCTGAACCCGAAGGCGATAGGTGGCCTGATCGGCCGTACTGGCTCGGATTACTGGATTCTGCCAACGTACATTCTGCTCGCCGGATTCGTCATGCAATGGATCGGTTCGGGGTCGTGGCCGGACTTCCTGGTCGAGCTCATCGGTTTCTACCTGATCCTCGTGTTTGTCTCGTTGACTGGCACGGTCGTTGCGCCACATCAATTCCATGACGAAGTTGGAATCTACGATCCGGTTGAGCCGGATCAGGCGGACGTCGATGCAAGCCTGCTGAAGGAACGCACCTCTGTCCTCAACCACGCCTACGCATTTGTCAGTCGAGACAACCGGGCGGGTGGCTTCAAACATATTGAGAGCTGGTTGCGACGCGACCCCGATCCGGAATCCGCGTGGGCCTGGTTCTTCGACCAGATGCTGCGTTGGGAAATCAAATACCCCGCGCTGGTGTTCGCGCAGTCCTACCTCAATCGACTGTTACAGGACGGCGACGATGTCACGGCGGTTAAGGTCATGATGCGTTGTCGGCACGAAAACGATGCATTTGTGCCGCTTGCCGATGACATCGGCCCGGCGCTCAAGGCCGCCGAGCATTGCCAGAATCAGGAGCTGATCGACTTCTTGCGTTCGCGCGTTTGAACGCTGTTATAGAAATGTGCGGTGGCCAGCACCAGCGCACCCACAATGGTAAAAAATCGATCGGCTGCGAGGCCAAGGTTGTCGTGCGCCACGGTCGCCCCAATGGTCAGAATCAGCATGCCAACGGCGCCTGCAGCCACAATTTTCGGATTGCGGTGGTGCCGGTAACCGAGCCCGAGCGCAATGAAACTAAGGGGTATCACGACGACCAGCATCTGCGCATGCAAATGCCCTTCCGCAAATTGCGCAAGAAACGGCAGCCCGGCTACGACGAACGGCAATGCCAGACAGTGAATGAGGCACAACGTAGACAGCCCAACCGCTGCGCCGTCGAGCCAGTTGGTCGACTTCGACATACTTTGATCCATCGGGAGATGCCGTTATCCTATCAGAGGATTGGGAGAAATATGGACAAACGACTACTGGTTATTCTTCGCTGCCCTGTAACCCACAAGGAGCTGTCGCTTGCCAAGGGCGCGACGCTCAAGGCGGTGAATGCGGCGATCGATGCCGGCACGCTGAGCAATCGCGACGGCCGGGTGCTCGACGCGGTACTTGATGAGGCGCTGCTCACCGACGATGGCAAGGTCCTCTATCCAATTGCCAACGGCATACCCGTCCTCCTGGAAGGCGAATCGATCAATATGGAGCAGATTGGTTGAAGATCAACGTTAACCAGCTGTCCACCCACCTGCAGAAAAGTTTGGCGCCTTGTTACCTCGTAACGGGTGACGAGCATCTGCTTGTCGACGAGGCGCTTGACGCGATTCGGGCGGCGGCGCGCGAGCAGGGCTTTACGTCACGGGATTTGCATGTTGCGACGACGGGTTTCGACTGGATGCAGCTGCGCGACTCGGGCGCCAACCTGTCGCTCTTCGCGGAAAAACGCATCATCGAGCTGCGTGTGCCGACCGGAAAGCCGGGTCGTGCAGGCAGCCAGGCGATTGCCGACTTCGTTGACGTTACCGACTCAGACCTTCTTTTCATTGTTGTAGCACCCAAACTCGATCGCAACAGCCAATCCGCCAAATGGGTCAAGGCGCTGGAAGCCAAAGGCGTGTCCATACCTGTCTGGCCGATAGGTCTTCGCGAACTGCCCGGCTGGATTGCAGAACGCATGCGCAGGACAGGACTGGAACCGGACCGGGATGCCGTGACGCTGATCACGGATCGCGTCGAAGGTAATTTGCTGGCTGCCGGACAAGAGATCGAAAAGCTCCGCCTGATACTCGGCGAGGGAAAGGTAACCGCTCATGACGTAGGCGATGCAGTCGCAAACAGTTCGCGCTACGACGTGTTCAAACTTGTTGACGCGGCCCTGGCTGGAGATGCCAAGCGGGCACTGCGCATTTTGTCCGGACTTCGTGCCGAGGGCATTGAGCCCGTCATTGTAGTCTGGGCGCTGACTCGCGAATTGCGCACACTTGCATCACTGACCGATACCGTTGCACAGGGCGCCGATCTCGCGAACGGCATGCGCAAGAATCGTATCTGGCAGAATCGCCAGGCACTCGTTCGAAACTGCATTGGCCGTCATAAGCACGGCGACTTCCACCAGTTGCTAAAGTCAGCGAGCCGTGCGGACCAGGCGGCAAAAGGCCAAACGTCCTCCGACCCCTGGCAGATCTCTACTGACATCGTTCTGGGTATCTCAACACGATGAACCCGATCGGGATCTTCGGTGGCACATTCGACCCAATTCACTATGGACACCTGCGATCGGCCTTTGAGTTATTGCAGGCGTTGCGGCTTAGTGAGGTCAGGTTTGTGCCGAGTGCCGATCCGCCACACCAAAACAGCACATTTGCGCCAGCTGATTTGCGTTACCGCATGGTGGAGGTCGCGGTAAGCGGGCAGCCCGGTTTCGTTGTAGACGATTGTGAGTTCAGACGTGACGGTCCCTCGTACACTATTGACACACTCACTGCCATTCGAGAGGAACACCCGGACGTGTCGTTGTGTCTGATAACCGGTATGGACGCGTATCTTGGCCTGACGAGCTGGCATCGTTGGGATGAATTATTGAATCTTGGCCATATTATTGTTGCTCACCGGCCGGGCTGGACGCTGCCCGACACAGGTGGGCTCGGCGAATTGCTGGCAGCACATGGTACGACCAGCGTGGATGACCTGCACAGGTCTCCCGGCGGCCGTATCTACGATCATGCTGTTACGCAGCTCGAAATCGCGTCGACGGACATTCGAGAATTGATTGCAGAAGGGCGCGATCCGAGATTTTTGATGCCGGACGCGGTCCGGGAGGTTATCTTAGAAACTGGCTGTTATGCATCGTAGGAGCCCGCTCTTGCGGGCGACAAACAAAGACAGGAGAACGTGATTTGACAATTAAAGAGAACAACGCATGAATAGCGAGCAGCTATGCACGCTGATCGTCGATGCACTTGACGACGTTAAGGCGCAAAACGTTACCAAGCTCGACGTGCGCAAAATGACGACCGTGACGGACTACATGATCGTCGCGAGCGGTACGTCGAACCGGCACGTTAAGGCGCTTGTCGACAATGTCGCCGAAAAAGCCAGGAAGGCCGGTCACAAGCCCATCGGCGTGGAAGGGGAAGAAGGTGGCGAGTGGGTGTTGCTCGATCTGCAGGATGCGCTTGTGCATGTCATGCTGCCAAAAGTGCGTGAGTTCTATAACCTGGAGAAGCTCTGGTCACTCGGATCTGCTGGTGATCTTGCCGTCACCGACGCGTAGGTCATGCACATTCGATTGATCGCCGTCGGCGATCGTCAGCCCAGGTGGGTTGATGATGCATTCGACAACTATTCTGCGCGCTTCCCGCGCGAGTGGAAATTTCGCCTCGATTCCATCGCAACCGTCAGGCGCAGCAAAAACGACAAATCCAAAAAAGCTATGGAGGCGGAGGGCGAGCAGATTCTCGCCCGGCTGAATCCCGCTGAACAGGTCGTACTGCTTGACGAACGGGGGAAACAACTGACAAGTACCCGACTGTCCTCACGCCTCGCAGACTGGCAGGCCGACGGCAGGGACCTGTGTTTCATAATTGGTGGCCCGGATGGTGTATCTGGAAACTGTCGGGAACGTGCGATCATGACCTGGTCACTATCGAAACTTACATTGCCCCACGGGCTCGCACGCATACTGTTTGCCGAACAGATGTATCGAGCATGGTCGTTGCAGCATGGTCATCCCTATCATCGAGAATAAAGCCCTGCATCTCGCGTCGTCATCACCGCGGCGCAAGGAGATTCTTGCGGCACTCGGCCTGACGTTCAGCGTCGGCAGCGCCGATGTCGACGAGCAGCGACTGGACGGCGAATCGGCCAGGGACATGGTGCTTCGTCTCGCGGTAGATAAAGCCATGGCAGGCGCTCCCGTTGGCGATGTCATCGTCATTGCTGCGGATACTCTGGTGGTGCTTGGTGACGATATTTTTGGCAAGCCTGAGGACCAGGACGACGCGCTCGAAATGCTAGGGCGGCTTTCAGGCCGCACGCACCAGGTGCTAACGGGGGTCGCTGTCTGGGCGGATGGGGAAATGCGATCTGTGTTGTCCGCAACCGACGTGCATTTTCGGGAAATCAGTCCTGACGACGCGCTTGCATACTGGCAAAGTGGGGAGCCCTGCGACAAGGCGGGGGCGTATGCTATTCAAGGTCGCGGCGGCGTGTTTGTCGAGGCGATCTCCGGCAGCTACTCCGGCGTGGTCGGTCTGCCGGTATTCGAGACCGTGAAGTTATTGGAAGAAGCAGGAATAAAGGTAATGAACCGCCCGGCTGGGGCGGACTCCTACAAATGACGGACGAATCCCTAAAAGAAGAAATCCTGATCAATGTGACGCCGAGCGAGGTGCGGGCAGCATTGCTCGAGAATGGCGTCCTGCAGGAGGTCTACATTGAGCGCTCGGCACGTCGTGGCGTGATCAGCAACATCTATAAGGGTCGCGTGTCCAGGGTTCTGCCCGGCATGCAGGCGGCCTTCGTCGATATCGGCCTGCAGCGGACCGCGTTTCTGCACGTTTCGGATATTGAGCAACCACGGAACGACGAAGATAGTGACGACGCAATGCCTGGTATTCGCGACCTCGTTAAAGAGGGCGAAGAAGTGCTGGTGCAGGTTGTCAAAGACCCGCTCGGCAACAAGGGCGCGCGGCTGACCACCTTCATCACGCTGCCGTCGCGGCATCTGGTCTTGCTCCCGAAAGGCGGCAGCGTTGGTATCTCGGCGCGCATCGAGGGCGAGGAAGAGCGCGAACGCCTGCGCGGCATTGTCTCGGAACTTCTGGAGGAGGCGGACCTCGCCTGTGGCGCCATCGTACGCACGGTCGCGGAGGGTGCCGACGCCGATGAACTGCGGTCGGATCTCAAGTTCTTGCTCAAGCTGTGGAGCGTCGTTCAGGGACGGTGCAGCAAGACTCCGGTAAAAACACTGATACATGAGGATTTGTCGCTGCCGCTGCGAGTGCTGCGCGATCTCGTAACGAGTGATGTGGAACACATCCTCGTCGATTCGAAACCCGACTTTGAGGCGATGCAGGAATTTGCCGAGACATTTCTACCGCCGATTGCGCCCATACTGGAGCTGTACCAGCGGCGCCGGCCCATCTTCGACCTGCACGGCATCGAAGATGATATTCGCAAGTCGCTTGATCGGAGTATTCCTTTGAAATCAGGTGGTTATGTAATTTTTGATCAAACAGAGGCGATGACCACGATTGATGTGAACACCGGCGGCTATGTCGGCCATCGTAACCTTGAGGAGACGATTTACCGCACCAATCTCGAGGCGGCCGTGACGATCGCGCGGCAGCTTCGCCTTAGAAATCTCGGCGGCATCATTATTGTCGATTTCATCGACATGGAAGAGCCGGGACACCGGGACAACGTGTTGCAGCTGCTGGAGCAGTCGATGGCTACAGACCATGCGCGGCACCAGATCAGCCCTGTGTCGCCACTGGGGCTTGTCGAATTGACCCGCAAGAGAACGCGCGAAAGTTTGCAGCATATTCTCTGTGATGAGTGTCCAAGCTGTGAGGGCCGCGGCTTCGTGCTAAGTGCCGAAACCGTGTGTTTTGAAGTGTTTCGCGAGATCATTCGCCAGTCGCGCCAGTTTGAATTCAGCGAGGCGATGGTCCTGGCGCACCAGGATGTCATTGAGCTGTTGCTCGACGAACAGGCGCCCAGTCTGGCGACGCTGGAGGAACAGACCGGCAAGTCGATCAGGCTGCAGCCGGAAGCGTTATACCTGCAGGACCAGTTCGACGTCGTCCTGATGTGACGGCGCGCATGCACAGTAACCTATGAACAGTATTCTGAAACGCATTATCAAGTTCTTTGCTTACCTGGCGGGCGGCATTGTAATCCTGCTCGCAATTGCAGTCGGGCTGTTTCGGCTGTTCCTGCCGCGCCTGCCCGAATACCAGGAAGACATCAAAGGCTGGGCGAGTGCCGCTATCGGAATGTCTGTCGAATTCTCGGGCATGGACGCGCGCTGGGGATTGAGTGGCCCGGAAATCGAATTCTATGACGCCGAACTGATCGCGCCTGAGACGATGGCTCGCATCATCGCGGCCGAGCAGGTCAGCGTCGGCGTATCGCTGAGAAACCTACTGTTCGATCGCAAGGCTGTTGTCGACCGGGTCGTTGTCCGAGACACGAGCATCGAGGTCCGCCAGCACGAAAACGGTACCTGGGTCGTGCAGGGCAGCCCCATTGACCAGCTTTTGCCAGCGCGCAGCGCGGCCCCGAGTGCGACCGCGGGTGACGGTCTCGGACCCATCGAAATAAGACTGCAGGATATTGAGGTGTATTTCCTGCAGCCGGGCGATGAGCGGCCCAAGATCTTCCAGATCCCGGCTCTCGTGGTCAGCCGCGACGACGTGCGCATGGCCATCGATGCAGATGTCGAGCTGCCCGAGATCCTCGGCGACAGCCTGACGGTCCTGGCGACGCAAGTATTGTCTGGCCCTGTCGAACAACGCAGCTGGGACGTCGACGTCGACCTGGACGGTGTAAGGCTGGCAGGCGTATCGGCCATGCAGCCGTACGAGCCCGCGAAATTCCGGTCAGGGCGCGGCGATATAGAGTTGTCGATTCAAATTGCAAACCGGCGAGTGCAAAGCGCCAGCGCCGATCTTGAGGTGAGAAATGTCTCAATCGCGACACTGTCCGACCTGGCCCTGACTGGCCGGTTCGAGTTTCTTGGCGATGAGGACGGCTGGCTCGTTGCGGGGAATGAACTCCAGGCCACAACCCCGGCAGGTGAATGGCCAGAGGCATCTCTTCGATTCGAGACTGGCACTAATGACGAAGGCAAAATCGTTATGGTCGACATGCAAGCCTCCTATCTGAACTTCGCGGATGCTGCTGTCGCTATTCCATGGCTCAATGAACAGCAACGCGGAATGCTGAGCGAGTTCGACCCAAGTGGCGTGGTTCGAGACCTCGAGGTCACACTCAGCGACCTCGATACTGACATGCCTCAGTTCAATGTTTCGGCTGAACTCTTCGATGTTGGTGTTGCTGCATTCGAAAAACGTCCGGGAGTACGTGGCTTCTCGGGACGCCTGCGCGCAGATCGCTCGAGCGGACGCCTCGAAATCGATACAGACAATCTTGTCGTCACGGCGCCCGGCATCCTCGGTCTCCCACTCGGATTTGACACGACATCCGGAGCCGTCATCTGGCGGCGTAGCAATGACCGCACGACTGTTCTTTCCGACAGCATTGTGTTGCGCAACGAGTTCTTCGAGAACGAGACGAGCGTAGAAGTCCTGATAACCGATGGCGAAACGCGACCGTTTGTCGACCTTGAAAGTACATTTAGCATTGGTGACATCGCAGTGGCTCGCCAGTACGTGCCGTATATGGAGAAGCGGCCGCGCATGAGTCAGTGGTTCCAGGAAGGACTGGTTTCAGGCAGTTTGCCGAGTGGCAAAGCGCGCCTCTACGGCCCGTTGGACAAATGGCCGTTCGACAACGGCGAGGGACAACTCCGGATCGAAGGTAATGTGCGCAATGCGGTCGTTGTCTATCAACCGAAGTGGCCTGCCGCGGAGGTCATCGATGCTGACATCATCCTTGAGAACATGAGTCTGCGTTCCGAGCGCAGCCATATTATCAACGCGGGCAATGTTATCCACAATGCGCGGCTCGAAATCGCCGATTTCCGGAATCCATTCCTTACTATCAGTGCCAACGGGACGGGAACGCTCGAGTCGTTACGCCAACTGTCAATCCAGAGTCCTATTGGCGAGATGTTTGGTGGGCAACTGGACAAAATCACGGTGTCAGGCGCCGCAAGCCTCGATCTCGATCTCAATGTTCCGATTCGGGACTGGGAGAGCTTTTCGTTCACAGCCCGGCTGCAGGCACAAGACGGCAGTCTGCAAATGGAAGGCTTCAGTGCACCACTGACCGAGTTGAACGGCGCAGTCACGATTGAGCGTTTTGACATCAGCAGCGACGCGCTCACAGCCACATTCCTTGGCAAACCAGTTTCGGTTGAACTCTCGCAGGCTCCGGAGTCCATGCCCGACTACCGCGTGATCGCAGATGCAAGCGGCAGCGCGACCGCCGAGGCGCTGGCGACGCAACTCAGGCTACCGATCTCGAACCGGGTGACGGGCGAATCTGGTTTTTCGGCGCGCTTGTTATTCCCGCGTGGCAAAGTTGAAAACCCGTCACCGTTCACGATCCAGATAGCGAGTGACCTGCAGGGCTTCGTGGTCGACCTGCCGCGACCGTTAGGCAAAGCAGCGGACCAGGCCGTTGACTTTGGTGCCTCGATTTTCCTGCCCAAAGGTGGCGAGCTCGTAGAGACGACAGGTGTGGCGGGCGACGTATTCTCATGGCAGGTCGCGATCACGAAGCAGGAAGACCAGTGGGATATCGATCGGGGTCTGGTTACGTTTGGCGTCGATGCAGAGGTTGAGTCGATTCCCGAGACGCGCGGGCTGCACCTGCGAGGCAACACCGACTACGTTAACGTGCGGCGCTGGTTCGAGCAGGCGCGCGAGTCCGAAAGTAAGATGGGCATGGTCGAGCGTGTTCGCACCGTCGACTTGACGGTCGGCAATTTGCACGTTCTTGGGCAACACCTGGTGGGCCATCGAATACAGCTGGAAAGAAGCGCGCGTGACTGGCACGTACAGATTGACGGAGATGACGTTGTTGCAACGACAGTGATTCCGTATGACTTCAACTCCGGGCGGCCCATAGTGGTTGAGGCCGAGCGGCTGGTATTGCCTGGCGATGAAACGGAAACCGAGATGCCACCGGCAAACGTCGACCCGCGCGCCCTGCCACCGATCTCAATCGTCTCGAAGGACACAGCATTTGGCAGCCGCCACTTTGGTAGTCTCGAGGCGAATTTCCTGCGTACGGCAGACGGTCTTGAGTCGGAAACGCTGACCGCCAATGATGAGACGTTTGAGATTATCGGCACCGGCAAGTGGGTCGTCGACGAAACTGACCCGGCTGGCCACCGCAGCTCTATTACGGCATCACTGACGAGCACCGATGTGAAAGCGACGATGACAAGGCTCGACTACGAGCCAGGTATTGTCGGCGATGACCTGTCGATGCTGCTCGACGTGAGCTGGTCGGGCGGACCGAACGAAAAAATGCTGGAGTCCATCGATGGCCAGGTCAAAGTCCGTATTGGCACAGGCCAGCTCGAAGAGGTGAAGCCGGGTGCTGGTCGCGTCTTCGGGCTCATGAGTATTGCAGCTTTGCCGCGGCGCCTGTCGCTGGATTTTCGTGACGTATTCGGGAAAGGCTTTGGCTTTGACAAGATCCAGGGCACGTTTGCGATCGTCGATGGCCACACATACACCTGCGATCTCTCGCTTGAGAGCCCGGCGGCCGATATCGGCATCGTCGGCAGGGCAGGTCTTGTGACGCGTGATTATGAGCAGACAGCTGTAGTTAGCGCCAGCTTCGGCAATGCGCTGCCGATTGCCGGTGCATTGGTTGCCGGCCCGCAGGTCGCCGCCGCGTTGCTGATTTTCTCGCAGATCTTCAAGAAGCCTTTGCAAGAAGTGACCCAAGTCTACTATGGCATCGGGGGCACTTTTGATGAGCCGATCATTGAAACCGCGACGGCTGAGATCTTCGCGCTGAGCGGTGCGATGACGGGTTGCATCGATAAGGACGATTCGTAGCAGACAATGCGAGTCGCAGCGATTCAAATGAACAGCCAGTCAGATGTGCAGGGCAACCTGGCGCTTGCTGATGAGCTGCTCGCCGGCGCCACAGCGGATGGTTGCAAGCTCGCCGTGTTGCCCGAGAATTTTGCGCTGATGCCCGAGAAGGGTCGCGACAAGGCCAGGTACGCCGAAGAAGAAGGCGATGGCCCGATCCAGGCCTTTCTGGCCGATGCGGCCAGGCGGCACGGTCTGTGGATCGTAGCGGGCAGTATGCCGCTGCGTTCACCGGAGGCTGAGCGCGTCTACGGTGGATGCCCGGTGTATGACACCGATGGTGTGCAGCAAGCGGTGTATCGCAAAATTCACCTGTTCGACGTCAAGTTGCCTGATCGTGAAGAGTCCTATCAGGAGTCGTGGTCGATGTACCCGGGCGATGAGCCGGTTACGGTGGCTACGCCCGCCGGGCGCATCGGCCTGACGATCTGCTATGACGTTCGCTTTCCGGAGTTATATCGAACACTCGTCGACCATGGTGCGACGTTCTTCACCGTTCCGGCAGCTTTCACGCGAGTGACGGGCAAGGCCCACTGGTTGACCTTGCTGCGCGCCCGCGCGATAGAAAATCTGGCTTACGTCGTCGCACCCGGGCAATATGGCGAGCACCCGGACAACCGGGCGACATACGGACACTCGATGATTATCGATCCGTGGGGCAAAGTGCTCGCGGAACAAGCCGAGGGTAACTGCTTCGTCACCGCTGACATCGATCCGAATCTGCCGGCGCAACTGCGTAGCGAATTTCCGGCGCTCACTAACAGACGACTATGAGCCAAACCGACAACTCAATAAATTCCGTGATGACCCGTATGCTCGAGCCCGCAGGGCTCGACGAAGGGCACTTGAGCAAAACGCTGGGCTCGATGATGCAGAATGGCGTGGACTATGCGGACCTGTATTTCCAGGTCAGCCGCCAGGAAAGCTGGACCCTCGAAGATCGCATCATCCGGGAGGGCAGCTTCAGTCTCGACCAGGGTGTCGGGGTTCGCGCTGTCAGCGGTGAGAAAACCGGCCTGGCATATTCCGATGAGCTGGTCCTGCCAGCGCTCGAACATGCAGCGGGCGCCGCTCGCGCAATAGCGCGCCAGGGCGAGAGCAAGGCTTTGCAGGCGTGGCAACGAATGGATTCAGCCTTGCTGTACCCGGCCATCGACCCGTTGGTCAGCATAACTGACGAACAAAAGACCACGTTGCTGGCCGACGTCGAGGCGAAGACCAGGGATCTGGACAGCCGCATCGAACAAGTCATCATCAGCCTCTCGAGCAGCCAGGATCTCGTACTCATTGCCGCTTCCGACGGCACATTGGCCGCCGATGTACGTCCGCTCGTACGCCTGAATGTCAGCGTCATCCTCGAGCAGGACGGTCGCCGTGAGCAGGGCTACGCAGGTGGCGGTGCGCGGGCCGATCTCAACTACTTTTTGTCCGGTGACGTACCTATGGAGTTCGCGCGTGAGGCCGTACGCCAGGCCGTCGTTCAGCTCGAGGCCGTCGCGGCGCCGGCCGGCATGATGCCGGTTGTTCTCGGCTCGGGCTGGCCCGGCATATTGCTGCACGAAGCGGTGGGCCATGGTCTTGAGGGTGACTTTAATCGCAAGGGCACGTCTGCATTCTCAGGGCGAGTTGGCGAGAAAGTCGCACCCGACAATTGCACGATTGTAGACGATGGAACATTGCCTGATCGCCGCGGATCACTCGCGGTAGACGACGAAGGCACGCCGGGTAAATACAACGTGCTGGTCGAGAACGGCATCCTCAAGGGCTACATGCAGGATAAACTCAACGCACGCCTGATGGGCGTCGAGCCGACCGGCAACGGCCGCCGTGAGTCCTACGCCCACATGCCGATGCCGCGTATGACCAACACCTACATGCTGGCCGGCCCGGACGACCCGAAAGACATCATCGCATCGGTCGACAAGGGCCTCTATGCCCCCAACTTCGGTGGCGGCCAGGTCGACATCACATCTGGCAAATTCGTGTTTTCTGCGAGTGAGGCCTACCTGATTGAGAACGGCAAGATCACGACGCCGGTCAAAGGCGCCATGCTGATCGGCGACGGCCCCGAAGTGCTGACGAAGATATCGATGATCGGCAACGACCTTGCGCTCGATTCCGGTGTGGGTACCTGCGGTAAGGAAGGACAGTCAGTACCAGTTGGCGTCGGTCAACCAACCCTCAGGATCGACGAGCTCACCGTCGGCGGTACCGGCTAAGGCAGGACGGGTCTGCGGACGGGACGTTTGTCGGCGTAAGTAAAGCGCAGCGCGGCGAGCCATGGAGCCGACAAACGTGCCGATTGCAGACCTGTGTACCTTGACATAACGTCGTTTCGGCGCATTTCTCATTTAACATTGTGAAATTGTTCACCGAATTCGACTTATGTTCGATGTAGTGTACGTTTGTCTTTTCAAGGAACAGATGATGGCTTTCGAAACAACAACTACCGAGAACGATATGGACGCCAATTCGCAGAAATTCGTGCAAGGACTGCGCACCGACGGCGTCGATTCAGAGCCTGATCTTACCGTTGACGGTCTTTCAGACTCGATTTTATCGCGTTTGCTGGGCCTGTTCGGTATCGGACGCTCCAAACACTGAGCGATACTCGGAGGTCCTCTCCCACCCATAGCGACTGGACTCCATGGCACTCGCCATGGAGAATGATGTGCTATGTGGGTTTCACGACCAATCTATGAAAGCCTGCCGTACCTGTACATGTTGGCCGGTGCGTTGTCGCTGGCTGCGTCGATGTACATCAATCACGGCTACTGGCCGACGATTTGCTTCGTGACCGGGGTGATCTGCCTGGTTGCGGGATTAGCGGTATTGCTGAAGCGTCGTGACTATCGCGTCACCGACAAGCGTGTCGGGCAGCGCCCGGATCGCTGAGTGTCTATTCGCCGACGACCGAAGCCTCGTCGTCGCCATCATCGTCATCTGAAAAATCTTCCTCGTTCGCCGATTCGCCTTGACGCAAATCGGTGTAGACGAGTTCGTAGGCACCGAGTGTCACGACGTCGCCGTCCCTCAGCCGTTGCTTCTTGACCTGCTTCTCGCCCATAAATACGCCATTGGTGCTATTCAAGTCCTCGATCGTGCAACCGTTCTCATCGCTGACAAGCTGCGCATGATGTCGGCTGACGAATTTGCTCTTGATGTAGATCTCATTGTCCGGTGAGCGTCCGATGATGATGCGCCCGGCGGGGAACGTCTGCACCGAGATGCGCTCCCCATCGGTACGCACCTCTATCTGCGAGAGATTGCCGCGATCATTGAGGCGCTCGGTTACCTGCTGCATCTTTTTGTACCGGCCTGTGGTGCTCTCGTGTACTTTCCAGTCGAGCTCAGCAACCGCTGACATGATGTCATCACCACTTACCGTGGGCTTCTCATCTGCGAATGAACACAACATTGCCGTGTCACATAAGGTGTTAATCAGGCGCGGTACGCCGCCCGAGTACCGTTCAATAATGTCGAAGGTGTCTTCTTCAAACAATTCGCCATCGGCGCGGCCGGCGACGCTCAGGCGATGATTGATATATTCCCGCATTTCGCGGCTGTCGAGCGGCCCGATGTGGAACCGCAGCCGGACACGTTGCACAAGCTGCTTCAGGCCCGGCGAATCGAGCGTGTCCTTGAGTTCGGGCTGGCCGGCCAGAATTATGCGCAGCACCTTTTCTTTATGCGTTTCGATTCCTGACATCAGGCGAATTTCCTCGAGCACCCTGTGCATGAGGTTTTGCGCTTCGTCAACGATCAGTACCACTTTCTTGCCGTTGGAGTATTGCTCAATGAGGAACATGTTGAGCATGTCGAGCAGCTCGACTTTGCGCTTGTCGAATGGTTTAAAGCCGAATTCAGTGAGTACGGCCTGAAGGAACTGCGTCGGTGTGAGTTGTGTTTGCGATACGACCGCATAGACGACGTCGTCGTCCAGCTCGTCGAGAAATGACTGCAGGAGCGTCGTCTTGCCGGAGCCGATTTCACCCGTAATTACGACAAAGCCATCCGCGAGCCATATGGTTGACTCCATATAGGCTTTGGCCCGGGCATGCTGCTTGCTCCAGTAAAGGAAATCCGGGTCGGGAGTCAGCCGAAACGGCTGCTCCCGCAAATTGAAGTGTTCCAGGTAAGGCATATCGTGTTCTTTCGACTCAGTTTACCCGCTTTTTCCGCGCTCCGGCTATATCGTGGTTCCTTGCATGCTGGTGAATCACGTCACAGATTGGCTTGTGCGCTCGATCAACGTATCGCGGCCCGCGGCTGAGTCGGCCACCACGGTGATATGACCGAGTTTGCGACCCGGCCGGGCAGACTTTCCATAGTCGTGCAGTACGCCGTCACCCAGCGTCCTGGCCGTATCCGGGAT
>Ga0265303_10001467_pt1 | contig 14520 bp, 21 predicted proteins | sample Helome_2_FD_192494 | JGI IMG/M metagenome (GOLD analysis project Ga0265303, IMG submission 192494) | Marine sediment microbial communities from subtidal zone of North Sea - Hel_20160317 (Illumina Assembly) | ecosystem: Environmental > Aquatic > Marine > Subtidal zone > Sediment ... | reverse complement strand
TGACCTGATCGAAAAGCTGGTCACTGTTAACCGTGTCGCCAAAGTAGTTAAGGGCGGCCGCCAGTTCGGCTTTACGGCACTGACTGTTGTTGGCGACGGGCAAGGCAAGGTTGGCTTCGGTTACGGCAAGGCGCGTGAAGTTCCGATTGCTATTCAGAAGGCGATGCAAAGCGCTCGCAACAATCTGATCGACATCAATCTGAACAACGATACTTTGCAATATGCCAAGAAAGGCCGTCATGGCGCGACATTGGTCTATATGCAGCCGGCGTCAGAGGGTACTGGCGTTATCGCCGGTGGCGCGATGCGCGCCGTGTTCGAAGCGGCCGGTGTTCGAAACGTGCTGGCCAAGAGTTACGGTTCACGCAATCCGATCAACGTTGTGCGCGCGACGATCAAGGGCCTGTCGGAAATTCACTCGCCGCAGGCAATCGCGGCCAAGCGTGGCAAGAAAGTTAAGGAAATCCTCGCCTAGGACTGCAAGTCGGGTTGAGGATAGTTACCAGAGAGTTAAAGAGACGAGATCATGGCGACGCCAAAAGAATTAAAGGTCACGCTGCTTAAGAGTAAGTCCGGGCGGCTCAAGAGCCACAAAGCCTGCATTGCTGGCTTGGGCTTACGGAAGATACATCAGACCGTTACGGTCATCGATACGCCCGAGAATCGCGGCATGATCAATCGCGTTTCGTACCTGCTGTCAGTAGAGGAAGCCTGACATGAGACTGAATGACATATCACCTCGCAACGGTGCAAAAAAAGCAGGCAAGCGTCTGGGTCGCGGTCATGCTGCGGGCCAGGGAAAGACCAGTGGGCGCGGCCAGAAGGGCCAGCACGCTCGCTCGGGTGGCTACCACAAGGTTGGATTCGAAGGTGGCCAGATGCCGCTGCAACGTCGCCTGCCAAAGGTCGGTTTCCGTTCGCGCATGGCGCGTTTGACGGCCGAACTCCGATTGCATGAGCTTGAAATTCCAAAGGCAGACGTCATTGACATTGACGTACTGAAGAAAGCGGATCTCGTTCCGGCATTCGTGACCAAGGTTAAGGTCATCAAATCGGGCGAGATCAAGAAAGCGGTTAAATTGAAAGGCATCGCGGTCACCAAGGGTGCCCGCGCCGACATTGAAAAAGCTGGCGGCAGCATCGAAGCCTGAGTGGCTTTGACTTTTTTTAGGATTTAGGAAATAACGTGGCGAAGAAGCCCCAACAAAATCCGGCAGATCTCGCAAAGCAAGCGAGCAAGCTAGGCGAACTGAAAGTTCGCTTGCTGTTCCTTGTGGGCGCGTTGATCGTGTACCGCGTTGGCACCTATATTCCGGTGCCAGGCGTAGACCCGATTGCGTTGGCTGATTTCTTTGAGCAGCAATCGGGCAATCTGCTCGGCATGTTCAACATGTTCTCAGGCGGAGCGTTGTCGCGTTTCGGTATTTTTGCGCTGGGCATCATCCCGTACATCTCGTCGTCCATCATCATGCAGATGGCCAGCCACATTGTGCCGAGCCTGCAAGCTTTGCGTAAAGAAGGTGAGTCGGGTCGCCGCCAGATCGTAAAATACACGCGCTACGGTACGGTGGCATTGGCGAGCTTCCAGTCAATTGCGGCCGCGTCGTGGTTATCGAACCAGGCCGGTCTCGTGGTCAATCCTGGCACCGCTTTCCTTATAACTGCCTGCATCACGCTGGTTACCGGAACCGTATTTCTGATGTGGCTGGGCGAACAAATCACCGAGCGCGGTATCGGCAACGGCATTTCGATGATCATCCTTGCGAGCATCGTGGCTGGGTTACCGGCCGCAATTGCTGGCACGGCCGAGCTGGTCCGCAATGGCGAAATGAGCTCCATCACGGCAATCCTCATGTTGCTTGGTGGTGTCGCCGCCATTATCTTCGTCGTCTATATGGAGCGCGCGCAGCGCCGTATAACGGTGAACTACGCGCGACGTCAGCAAGGGCGCAAGATGTTCCAGGCGCAGAGCACGCACCTGCCGTTCAAGATCAATATGTCGGGCGTGATCCCGCCGATTTTTGCTTCGAGCATCTTGATGTTCCCGGCGACGATCGCACAGTTTTTTGGCAATGCGCCCGATCCAAACGCGGTACAGCGTGCGTTGCAGACGCTCGGCGCGAACCTCGGCCCGGGACAGCCTGTTTACGTTCTGCTGTACGCAGGGATGATTATCTTTTTCTGCTTCTTCTATACGGCATTGATGTACAACTCGAAAGACACGGCTGACAACCTGAAGAAAGCGGGCGCATTTTTGCCGGGTATCCGGCCAGGCGCGCACACAGCGGAATACATTGACCGAGTCCTGACTCGACTGACGTTCTGGGGCTCGATTTACATCGCCGGCGTTTGCCTTTTGCCCGAGATCGTTCGCATGTTCTATCCGGCTATGCCTTTCAGTTTCGGTGGCACAAGCTTGCTGATTCTGGTCGTCGTCACGATGGACTTCATGTCACAAATGCAGGCACATGCCATGAGTCACCAATACGAAGGCATGATGCAAAAAGCCAACCTGCGAAACTACGGCAGGGGTGGTCAGTTGCGCTGATTAGTCAGCGTTGAGGAGAAAGCTCATGAAAGTAAGAGCATCAGTAAAAAAGATCTGCAGAAATTGCAAAATCATCCGCCGCAACGGAGTTGTGCGTGTGATCTGCACAGACGCACGGCATAAGCAGCGCCAGGGTTAGACCCCGCGTTATTAATGAGGATTTTTTAAGTGGCACGTATATCAGGCATAAATATTCCGTTGAACAAGCACGTCGTGATTGCATTGACGTCGATCTTCGGTATCGGAAATTCACGCGCGAAGCAGATTTGTCTGGCGGCGGGTGTTGCGCCGGAAATGCAGGTCAAAGACCTCGCGGAGCCCGAAGTGGCTAAGCTCAGAACCGCCGTAGCGACCTTTACGGTTGAGGGTGATCTGCGCCGCGAAACGTCTATGAATATCAAACGTCTGATGGACCTCGGGTCATACCGTGGCATCCGTCACAGGCGTGGTTTGCCGCTACGCGGCCAACGCACTCGAACGAACGCACGTACCCGAAAGGGCCCGCGTCGTCCGATTAAGAGGTAAGTCTTAAATGGCTGAAGTAAAGAAAAAGAAGGTTAAAAAGCACGTTGTTGACGCAATTGCGCACATACATGCTTCCTTCAACAACACGATCATCACGATTACCGATCGTCAGGGCAATGCCTTGTCGTGGGCTACCGCAGGTGGCTGTGGTTTTCGTGGTTCTCGTAAATCCACCCCATTCGCAGCTCAGGTGGCGTCGGACAAAGCGGGCAAAGCAGCCCTCGAGTTCGGAGTCAAAAACGTGGACGTAAGGGTTCGTGGGCCGGGTCCCGGTCGCGAGTCCGCAGTACGCGCGCTGAACGCGCTGGGTTTTCGTATTCAAAGCATTGAGGACGTTACACCAATTCCTCACAACGGCTGTCGCCCGCCTAAAAAGCGTCGCGTGTAGAGGCTGAATTAATGGCAAGATATTTAGGACCAAAGTGCAAACTGTCCCGCCGTGAAGGCACGGACCTGTTTCTGAAGAGTGGCGTAAGGCCACTGGAATCGAAGTGCAAGCTCGAAGTGCCGCCAGGAGGGCCGACACAGCGTCGTCCCAGAATGTCGGACTACGGTCTGCAGCTTCGTGAGAAGCAAAAGCTCCGTCGTATGTACGGCGTGCTTGAAAGGCAGTTTCGCAATTACTATAAACGTGCTGCACAGTTGAAGGGCTCGACAGGTGAGAACCTGCTGCGCCTGCTAGAGGGCCGTCTCGATAATACTGTTTATCGTATGGGCTTCGCTTCAACACGTGCGGAAGCTCGCCAACTCGTGAGTCACAAGAGCATTGAAGTGAATGGCAAAGTTGTCAACATTCCTTCAGCTCAGCTCAGAGCCGGCGATGCCATAAATATACGCGAGAAAGCGAAGAAGCAGCTTCGCATTCAAAGCGCAATTGAAATTGCGAGCCAGGTCGGCCTGCCCGAGTGGGTTGAGGTTGATGCCAAGAAGATGGCAGGTGTTTTGAAGTCGCTACCGGACCGGGAAGATATTCTCCCCGATATCAATGAAAACCTTGTCGTCGAGCTGTACTCGAAGTAGTCAGGAGGGTCTTTACCCATGCAGGAATCAGTACACGAATTTCTGAAGCCGCGCGTAGTAAAAGTAACGCCGGTCAACGATTTGCAAGCAAAAGTCGTCATCGAGCCGTTCGAACGCGGATTTGGCCACACGCTCGGCAATGCGTTGCGTCGCATATTGCTGTCGTCCATGCCAGGCGCCGCTATCACGGAAGCCGAAATTGAGGGCGTACTCCACGAGTACACCAGCATCGAGGGCGTGCAGGAAGACGTCGTCGATATCCTTTTGAGCCTGAAGCAAGTGGCTGTCACAATGAACACGCGTGACACCGCAGAACTTCGCGTCTCGAAAAAAGGACCTGGTCCGGTTACGGCGGGTGATATTCAGCTCGATCATGATGTTGAAATCATGAATCCCGAGCTGGTCATCGCAAACCTGACCAAGGCGGGTGAACTGAACATGGTGCTGAAGGTTGAGCGCGGCCGTGGCTACCGCCCGGCTACTCAGCGACCGTCGTTCGAAGAGCAAGCAGGTCCGATCGGTCGTTTGATGCTTGACGCATCGTTCAGCCCGGTCAATCGCGTGACCTATAACGTCGAAGCAGCCCGTGTTGAACAACGCACGGACCTCGATAAGCTCCTTATCGACATTGAGACCAACGGCACGATCGATCCGGAAGAGGCAATTCGGCGCGCGGGTAGCATCCTCAAAGACCAGCTATCTGTATTCGTCGACTTGCAGGGTCAGGAAGAGGGTATCGGTGCACAGGCTGAGAATCAGGTTGATCCTATTCTGTTGCGGCCGGTCGATGAGCTCGAGCTTACGGTGCGGTCTGCAAATTGCCTCAAGGCCGAGAACATCATGTACATCGGCGATCTCGTTCAACGTACGGAAGTCGAGCTGCTAAGAACGCCAAATCTCGGCAAGAAGTCGCTGACGGAGATCAAGGAAGTTCTCGAAGGTCATGGCCTTGGTCTGGGTATGCACCTCGACAACTGGCCGCCGGCAAGCCTGCGTCCCGAACATGAACTCATGATGTAAATTCAACGAGTGCGAAAGCTCGCGTTGTCATTGAATAGAATTTTAGGATAGAAAAATGCGCCATAGAAAGTCCGGTCGCCGACTGGGTCGTAACAGTTCACACCGTAGCGCCATGTTTCGTAACATGGCCGCCTCGATGTTGAAGCATGAGACGATCAAGACCACGTTGCCAAAAGCAAAAGAACTGCGTCGCGTCGTCGAGCCGTTAATTACGCTCGCAAAGAAAGACAGCGTTGCGAATCGCCGTTTGGCGTTTGATCGACTCCGCGACAAGGCAATTGTGGGCAAGTTGTTCACAGAAATCGGCCCACGTTTCAAGGAACGACCCGGTGGTTACCTGCGCATTCTTAAAACGGGTCCACGTCCGGGTGACTCGGCGCCGATGGCGATCGTGATGCTCACGGAACAGGCTGTCGAGGCGGTTGCTGAGGACTAGCCACTGCTTGGCCAGAACGTCAAAAACCGGGCTCTCGCCCGGTTTTTTTGTGCCTCCGCCGCCTCGTAAGTTATTAAAAAATAAGGGAAAAATGGCGAATTCCGCAACTTGTGAGTCGGCTCACAGTGATTTTTAGGCAATCGCCCTAAAGTCTGACGTTACGTCCTTGCAGGAGTAGAGCAATCGCTAAAGACAAACGCTTTGATGACTGCGTAATCCTGTCGACGGAAACGTTCGACCCGGAAGCGGTTTTCCTTGACGACATCGTCGACGATGAGGTGTTGCCCTACCTCAGTCTGGCCGTTGACGGCCTGACCGAGTCCGGTGACGGTAAAGATGGCGGGCTGGAGTTGCGTCCCGGCGACGTGGCCGCGAATGATCCCCCATCACCCGATACGACCATGCCGGTCACAGCACTCGATCCCGACCAACTCGACGTGTATGGCTGGGAGTCGAGTTGGTGGAAGAAACTCAAAGCTTATATCGGATTTTGAGCGCATCGTTTAAGATGCACCCATGATATTTAAAGACAAGACCGTGATTATCACGGGCGGATCGGAAGGCGTTGGCGCAGCCGTTGCACGCTTGTTTGCCGAGGCCGGCGCGAATCTAATGCTCGTGGCACGCAATAAAAAGAACCTCGAGGCAATCGCTGAAGAGTTGCGCGATAAGACCAAAGTCGAAATTTTCGCGATGGATGTAGCGGATGCTGACGCGTGTGTCGATGTGTTCAAGAAATCGAAGTTTGAATTTGGCAGGGTCGACATCATCATCAACAACGCCGGTTATCACGCCCGCGGCATGGTGGAAGATATCGACGCTACAGAACTTGCCAAGGTAGTTGACGTCAATCTACGCGCCCCCATTATGCTTAGCCGTCTTGCTTTGCCGTACTTGCGGGAAGCCGGCGACGGCGTGATCATCAATGTTGGCTCGCTTGCAGGCCGTACGCCCCTTCCGGGTGCGGCGACATATTCGTCAACAAAAGCGGGATTGCGCGCGTTTACATTAGCGCTGGCCGAGGAGTTGTCCGGAAGCGGTATCAAGATCGGGCTCGTGTCCCCAGGCCCTATCGATACTGGCTTCATCATGGCTGACGTGGACAAAGTATCGGACATTACTTTCTCGCAGCCCATTAGCACGGCAGACGAAGTAGCGCAGACCATTGTCGATCTATGCGGCAACAACATTCGGGAAAAGTCCATGCCCGCCATCAGCGGGCTGCTCACGACGATTACTTATGTTGTGCCCTGGATTGGCCGGCAAATGAGGCCGTTGCTCGAGCGAAAAGGCCAGCGCGTAAAAAAGAAACTCAAAGCCGAGCGAAAGCGTCGCGAGTCAGATTCTCTCGATCGTTAACCAGGACGCGGACGTCGTCCTCTATGCGAATGCCGCCATAAGGACGCAACCAGTCGACCGCGTCCCACTTAACATGGTCCGCAGCCGGCGTCCCCCGCAGATTCTCGAGCAACAGGTCGATAACATACAGTCCCGGCTCGATTGTCAGCACCATATCCTCTTCGAGTACGCGCGTTAGCCGAAGAAACGGATGGCCACTGGGTGGGTCAATCGTATTGCCGGATTCGTTCTCGAGAAAGCCGCCTACATCATGCACCTGAATGCCGAGTAAGTGTCCCAGGCCGTGCGGAAAAAACGCGGAAGTCACACCCGTTTCCAGCAGGGTCTCAGGAGCCCCGGTTGCAAGATCTGCATCCACGAGGATCTGGGCCAACATGTAGTGCGTTTCAATGTGCAGGTCTCGATAGTCGACGCCTACCGCAACTTTGTCGACAATTTGCTGTTGCATCGCGTCCATGCGGTCGATCAAGGCGTTAAAACGCTGGTCAGTCGCTGAATACGTTCGAGTAATGTCGGATGCGTAGCCGTGTACCTGTGCACCGGCGTCGATCAGGAACGAGTGGTTGACGTCGGGTTCGCCGCGGTCGAAATCGGTGTAGTGCAATACGGCGCCATGGTCGTTAAGTGCCACAATATTGCCGTACGGTAATTCAGTGTCTGTGTGGCTGACAGCCTTGCAGTAAGCACGGTGAATCTCGAATTCCGGCTGTCCGTCGCGAAACGCAGCCTCCGCGGCGCGATGCCCGATCGCAGCGCGTTGCGATGCCATCCGCATGGCCGCGAGTTCGTACTCCGTTTTGGTGCCTCGCGCGTAGTGCAGGATATTAATGGCCGTACTCGGGTTGGCGCGTTCGATACCAAAAGTCATGGCTTCGTCGTCTATTTCACCGATAACGATGCACTTTTGCCGCTCTTCGGGCAGGTGAGGCGCGATGTCGGCTGTCGAATGCACAACACGTATGTCGAAATAGCCAGTCCAATAGCCATCGGGGGAGCCCGGCACGACATGCCAATAGTCCTGAGGTTGGTAGTAGATGAGGACAGGAATTTCACCGGGTGTGTAGACGATGTAGGAGGACGGCAGGTCTGTCAGAGGCGCCCAGCTGACAAAATGCGGGTTTGCCTTGAATGGGTATTGGAAGTCATCGAGAAAGGCGGTTCTTGAATTGCCTGAATAAATGACCGCATGACTGGCACCCGCCTGCTCGAGCGCGTGGTCGTGCCGCGCCGCAACAGTTTTGAGGTGCTCACCGTACAAGGCAGCAAGCATCGGATTCTTGTCGGTATAGTCGATGTTCACGGGAAGATCATACCTTGTTGCCGGCAATGGCGGCGAGTGCCATCATTGGCGGTCCTGCCAGGGAGCGGAGCACAGGATGATACGAATCTTATGGGTTATTTGCGGTGCGCTATTGATATCAGGGGGCCAGAGTTTGGCGTCTGAGCCCGGATACGACCGGGTAACGGGTCGCGCTCTTGCGTCGCGTTCCGAGGTTATCGCGCCGCATGGCATGGCAGCGACTAGTCAGCCGCTGGCCACTCAGATCGCCCTCGATATTCTCAAACACGGGGGCAGCGCCGTGGATGCCGCGATTGCGGCGAACGCCGCATTGGGCCTCATGGAACCAACAGGCTGCGGTATCGGTGGCGACCTGTTCGCCATTATCTGGGACGCGGAGAAACAAGAGCTCACGGGTCTGAATGCGTCGGGGCGCTCGCCACGGTCGATGACACTCGACTACTTTCGTGACAACGGCATCGACAAAATTCCCGCGTTCGGTCCGCTGCCGGTAAGTGTACCCGGCACCGTGGATGGCTGGTTCGAAATGCACGGGCGCTACGGTCGACTGCCAATGAGTAGAATACTGGCGCCGGCGATTGACTACGCGAACAACGGCTTCCCGGTGTCTGAAGTCATCGCGCACTACCTCAAATCGAATGAGAAGCGCATCGGTGCTTACCCGGGTTTTGCAGAGACATTCATGCCCGATGGACACGTGCCGAAGAAGGGCGAGATGTTTCGCAACCCACGACTCGCTCGAACCTATGAAGCCATAGCCGAGAAAGGCAGGGACGAGTTTTACAAAGGCGCTATTGCGAAAAAGATTGACGCGTACATGGCGGAACAGGGCGGCCTTCTGACGTATGAAGACCTGGCGGCGCATGAGTCGGAATGGGTGACGCCGGTCGCAACGAACTACCGTGGTTGGGACGTCTATGAATTGCCGCCCAATGGGCAGGGCATCGCCGCGTTGCAGATCCTGAATATTCTCGAAGGTTTTGATGTCGCGGCAATGGGCTTCGGCAGCGTCGAGTATTTGCACACACTTGTCGAAGCAAAAAAACTCGCGTTCGAAGATCGTGCTCGATACTACGCCGACATGAATTTCGTGAATGTCCCGGTTACGCAGTTGATTTCAAAAGACTACGCTGATGAACGCCGAAAGTTGATCTCGCCGACGAAGGCCGCGAAAGAGGTGCCAGCGGGTGATGCGCGACTGGAACAAGGCGACACAATCTACCTGACCGTTGCGGACAAAGATGGCAATATGGTGTCGCTCATCCAGAGCAATTACCGTGGCATGGGTTCTGGCATGACACCGGGCGAACTGGGTTTCGTCTTGCAAGATCGTGCGGAGCTCTTTGCACTCGACGAAGGCCATGCCAACGTCGTCGCAGGCGGCAAGCGGCCGTTTCACACGATTATCCCCGCGTTTGTTATGAAAGACGGTAAGCCATTGATTAGTTTTGGATTAATGGGAGGTGCGATGCAGCCACAGGGGCACGCACAGGTGATCGTGAACATAGTCGACTTCGGCATGAACCTGCAGGAAGCGGGAGATGCCGCGCGCATAAATCACACGGGATCGTCGCAACCGACGGGGTCGTCGATGACCGATGGCGGTGTCGTACATCTTGAAAATGCTTTCAGCGAGGCAACGCGTAACGGTTTGCGGTCGCGGGGCCACACGCTGGGATCCAGTAATGGCAGTTTTGGCGGCTACCAGGCAATCATGTGGGATGAGGAGCAGGGCGTGTATTATGGCGCGTCCGAAGTTCGCAAAGACGGCCAGGCAGCAGGGTACTAAAGTATGACCCAGGAGATTTACCTTACAGGGATTACAACCACGGGCACGCCGCACATCGGCAACTACGTGGGCGCGATTCGGCCGGGTATCGCGGCGAGCAAAGACCCAAAAAAGAAGAACTACTATTTTCTGGCTGACTTCCACGCGTTGGCGAAAAGCGGCGATCCTGACATGATCAGTGCGTCGACACTGGAGATCGCGGCCGCGTGGATGGCATTGGGACTCGATTCTGAGCACGCGACGTTTTACCGGCAGTCGGATATCCCTGAAATTCCCGAATTGACCTGGGTGCTCACGAGCATGGCCGCGAAGGGCTTAATGAATCGTGCGCATTCTTACAAAGCAGCCGTACAAGCAAACATCGACGGTGGCAATAAGGACCCGGACAAGGGCATCACAATGGCGCTGTACAGTTATCCCATATTGATGGCGGCCGATATCCTGATGTTCAAATCGACGAAAGTTCCGGTTGGCAAAGACCAGAAGCAACATGTCGAGATGGCGCGCGACATCGCGCAGCGATTCAATCATCACTACGGCGACGTTCTGGTGTTGCCCGAAGCTGTGATCGATGATCATACGGCGGTGCTGTCCGGACTTGATGGGCGCAAGATGAGCAAGAGCTATAACAACACGATTCCCTTGTTCGCGGCCGAAAAAGCGCTCAGAAAGCTCATCATGAAGATAAAAACAAACAGTCTCGAGCCTGGCGAACCGAAAGGCACGCAAGACAGCACGATCTTCGATATATACAAGGCCTTCGCAACGCCCTCGGAAACCGCCGAGGTCGAAGCGCTCTATGCAGAAGGTATCGCGTGGGGTGAGATGAAGCAGAAGTTGTTCGACTATATTAACGAGCACATCAAACCGGCGCGGGAAGAGTACGAACGACTTATCGCGGACCCTGCCATCGTGGAAGCAGAACTCAAGAAAGGCGCAGACAGGGCGCGCGAAGTTTCTGCACCTTACATGGCCGAGATTCGCGCGGCTATTGGCATACGCAAGTTGGGATAGGCAGGACCATGAGCAATAAGGAAATTCGAGATCTACTGGCGAAACTCCAGGACGAAATACAGAAGACGGAACTGGACAACGATACGCGCTCACTAGTGCGGGATCTGGACGCGGATATTCACGGCTTGCTGGAAAAGGAAGCTGGCAGCGCGGCGACAGAGAGCGTGTTGGAAAAAGCCAGGTCACTCGAGTCGAGTTTCGCGTCGGGCCACCCGACAATCGAGCGCTTCATGCGCGAAGTCATCGATGTGCTCGTACGGATGGGCATTTAGCTGCGAGTGAATAGAGAAGTTGACGTTTGGAGTCTGTCATGAACAATCAAGACAAAGGTGGGGTTCATTGGAGTTTTTGGGTAATCGCTGCCGCCGCGCTCGTCTGGAATGTAATGGGGATCATGAACTACATGATGCAGATGAATGCGGAAGCACTTGCCTCATTTCCCGAATCGCATCGCGCGATAATTGACGGCCGACCGGCATGGGCCACTGGCGGCTTCGCGATCGCTGTGTTTGGCGGCGCGCTCGGCTGTGTTTTGCTCTCGCTCAGGAAGTCGGCCGCGTACTATCTGTTCCTCGCGTCGCTACTCGGCGTAATCGTTACGATGATTCACACACTTGGCGTGGCTGGGACCCTCGAGCCCTCTGAAATTTCGATGATGGTCGTGATGCCGGTGGTGGTCGCTGTGTTTTTGATTTGGTATTCGAAGTGGGCTGAGGGCAGGGGTTGGATCAACTAAAGCTATGGCCATGTGTCAGATACCTGGTGCTGGTAAGATCAGCGTATTAGTAACGAGGAGATAGTAGTGATTTCCATTGAAGCCTTGGCATCGTTCTTTGGTTGGTGCTCTGTCATTAATATCGGCCTCATATTGTTGCTCGTGCTGCTCACAGCCGTCGTTAACAAAGACGGTTTCCCTTTTGACGTTATCGCGAAAATTTTCGGTATCAGCATAGAACAGACCAGGGCAACCCATTTCCGGGTTTTTCAGCAGTATAGAGTCGCGGTTCTCATGCTGAACGTCGTTCCCTTTTTCGCGTTGCATATTATGCGCTAGCGATGTGCGCTTCCAGATTCGAGAAGATGCGAGAAGACCCGAGTGATGCTCTTGGCGCACCAACTGTCGCGCGATCCTTCAATAAAATGAAAAAACCCATCGAATTCGACCCGTTAACCCACATCGTCGGCCTGAATCGCGAGTTCAATGCGACGAAGTTTCCGGAGAGACCTGATCCACCGATTCCCTTCGCGGGGATGACGTTCGGCGTCGCTACGATGTCAGAGAATTCTCCGCATGGCGGCGAAATGCACCCTGATGGCGATGAAGTGCTTTACCTGATTTCGGGGCACATCAGAGTCGTATTCCTTGACGACCCTATGGACACAATCGATGTGCGCCCGGGCGACGGCCTGGTGGTGCCGCAGGGGATGTGGCATCGGGTCGACATTATCGAGCCCAGCGAAATTGCCTACCTGACACCCGGACCCAATAACGAATTCAGACCCGTCGAGGCAGACTGATCTTGCTTGGCATGGGCAAAAAGAAAACCAGGCCCTGGAAGCTGATTCTGCTTGACGGGGTTGCCGTGGGGCTTGCGGTCGCCGTCATCATGACGTACCTGGATTGGCGCACGAATCCCGGCGGAATTTTTCTCAATGTGGACGGTACAAATTGGCGGGTCGTAATGGAGACGGCGCTTAGCTGGTTCATTCCGACTGCTGCGATTGTCAGCGCGCTCAGCGCGCTGCGCCTATTCATTAAATCTCGCCGGAAATAAGTGTGCCGAGCAACTTTCATCTCGCCCAGGCCAATATTGCGCACATGCGCGCTCCGCTGGACGATCCAATAATGAGTGGTTTCGTATCGCGCCTCGAACCGCTGAACGCCCTGGCGGAGGAGTCGCCAGGTTTTGTTTGGCGGCTTCAGACGGACGACGGCGATGCGACTGCATTGCGAGTCTTTGATGACGAACTCATTGTTTTCAATTTAACAGTCTGGGAATCGATAGAAACACTGGAATCGTACGTATACCGGACCAATCACGTTGGAGCGGTGCAACAGCGATCGGAATGGTTCGAGCGTCCAACGAAGTCGCCACTGGTGTTGTGGTGGATTGCGGCCGGCCATATACCGACCGAAGGGGAAGCCAAGGATCGGTTTGAGACCTTGTGGCAAAATGGTCCGACGCCGGCAGCATTTACGTTTCGGACTCGATTCGATAGCGAGGCATGATTTTGAGCACAAGTGAACTGACTTTTCTGGTCAAGGGCTCGTCCGCAGAGCCCTACGAGCTCACGTTTATTAAAGACGGCGATAGCCTCACAGCGCTTTGCACATGCCCGGCCGGTCAATACGGAAATTTCTGCAAACACCGCATTTCGATTCTGGACGGCAATGGCCAGGCGATCGTCAGCGAGAACGCAGATCAGGTGTCCACTGTTGTCGACTGGCTACAGGATACCGATGTGGCGGCAGCCCTCGTTGAATTTCGGGGCATTGATAATAAGGCGGACGATTCGAAAAACGCGCTTGCTATGGCAAAACGGAAACTCGCCAGGGCGATGAACAGTTAGGTCCAATCGAAATGAGGAAGCTATGTCAGACAACAAAAAATTTCCGGAATTAATCAAACGGCTGCCGTCGTTCGCGGGGCCATTCGACGCACAGCAACTTAATGCCGAGGGTTGCAAAGTGCTGTTTGCCTCGTACCCGGGCGGGACGAGCATCGATGCGCACACGCACCCGACCGAGAACTGCGGTGTCATTACCACAGGCGAACTTTTCTTGACAGTCGACGGCCACGAAAGCAGGTACGGACCAGGCGACTGGTACCAACTCCTGCCGGGCCAATCGCACGCCGCACGTTTTGAAGTTGCAACATCAGAAATCGAATTCTGGTTCGACGTCTAGGTACCAACGTGGAAAACCCGAAGAGCTACCGGAATTACGTGCTGCTGTTGTTGATGGTTGTCTATATTTTCAATTTTATCGACCGTCAGATCCTTGTCATATTGCAAGAATCAATAAAGGCGGAGCTCTTGCTCAGTGACAAACAACTCGGCCTGTTGTCCGGGTTTACGTTCGCGATCTTTTACGTTGTCTGCGGCATCCCGATTGCGCGCTGGGCCGACCGATACAACCGTGTCAACATCGTGTCGACGGCGATTGCCGTCTGGAGTGCAATGACGGCAGTCAGTGGTTTCGCGGGCAGCTTTGTACATCTACTCGGTGCTCGCATTGGCGTCGGCGTGGGTGAGGCCGGCGCAAGTCCACCGGCGCATTCGATTATTTCCGACTATTTTCCGCACGAAGAGCGGGGTCGCGCGTTGTCGGTATATTCAATGGGAATATACATTGGCATTCTTTTCGGCTTTCTTGCCGGCGGCTGGGTCAATCAGTACTTCGGTTGGCGAGTAGCATTTCTCGTTGTCGGCGCGCCGGGACTCTTACTCGCCATCATTGTGAAACTGACACTACGAGAACCACCGCGAGGCCAGATGGATGAGGGCGA
>Ga0265303_10001465_pt1 | contig 14523 bp, 14 predicted proteins | sample Helome_2_FD_192494 | JGI IMG/M metagenome (GOLD analysis project Ga0265303, IMG submission 192494) | Marine sediment microbial communities from subtidal zone of North Sea - Hel_20160317 (Illumina Assembly) | ecosystem: Environmental > Aquatic > Marine > Subtidal zone > Sediment ... | reverse complement strand
CAGCAATACCGCAGGATTGCCCTCGGCTGCAACCGGGCCGGCGATTTCAAGCAATGCCTTATCATCGATACGACAACTCGAAATCTGTGGAACCAGGAAATTATCGAAATTATCCCGGTGCATCTGGCTCGGCTGCTGACAACCGGGTTTACTTGATTTCGACACCGGCCGCCCTTCCTGGTCAAAATGCACCAGGTTGACTGCCCAGATACTTGGATTCCGCTGGTAATAACTCCACAGGAAAGACTGGAAGGCCTGGGTGTCGGCCGATGACTCGGCCAGCGTACTGAGCAGGTAATATTGCGATTGCAGCCAGAGATGCTGCTTTTGTTGCAGCTGCAGCACCTGTGCATGCAGGTTTTGCCGCAGCGTCGTCGCATTCTGTTGGCCCTGGCGATCAATCATCACCAACAGTGACAGGCACCACAGGGCAAACATCAGCACGCTCAGGCCGGTCACCACCAGCACGCTGAAAGAAGAGATATTGAGTTTGAGAAATCGGGACACAGGCTACTCGATATTCTGCACCTGTTCACGCATCTGTTCAATCAGAACCTTGAGATCAACCGCATGTTGCGTGGTCTGACTGTGCTGGGATTTCGACCCCAGGGTATTGGCCTCCCGGTTGAGTTCCTGCATCAAAAAATCCAGCCTTCGGCCAACCGATTCATCACGATCCAGCACATTTAACACTTCGGCCACGTGGGTATCGAGCCGATCGAGCTCTTCCTCGACATCGAGTTTTTGCGCCAGCATAACCAGCTCCTGCTCGAGTCGATCCTCGCTCGCCTTTTCACGCCACTGCTTCAATTTTTCGTCAAGATTGGCTTCCCATTTCTGGCGCAGCGCTGCCATCATTTCGGGTCGATGCTTGCGCACTTCAGCGACGATACCACTGATCTGCGCGCAACGGCTGCGGATTAATTCATCGAGTGCCTTGCCTTCTGTCTCGCGACCCTGCTGCAACTGCTGCAGAGCCGATTTGAGACAGGACATCGCCAGTTCATCGAAGGTGGTCAAATTCCGTTCAACCTCAGCTATTACCCCCGGCCAGCTCAGGATATCCGCAACCGATAATTTGCTGCCTTCATGCACGATGTTGAGAACCTGTTGTTCTACCTTGCGCAGGCTCAGCACGATATCTTCATTCAGGTTGATGTCACGCTGTTGCTTATGATCAAGCTTGTAGCGGAGGCCCAGGTCAATCTTGCCGCGCGTCAGGTATTTCGCCACTAACTTGCGGATTTCGGGCTCGAGGTGCCTGAAGTCTTCCGGCAGCTTGATGCCCGGTTCGAGGTAGCGATGATTGACCGAGCGCAGCTCCCAGACGATCGATCCGGCTTCGTTGGTCTCCTCTACCCGGGCAAAGCCGGTCATGCTTCGTATCACGATGTGTGTCTCAGTCTATTTGCAGCTGGCATCATAGCCTATTTTTACGATTCCCTTAACCCGCATATCAAATCGGGATCAAATGTTGCGGACGGTCATAACCTGGATGAGTATAATTGCCGCTCATTTTATGGAGACGACATGATGCGACCCAGTGCGCGTGCGGCGGATGAGCTGAGAACGGTCAGGATTTCTCGAAACTATATTAAACACGCCGACGGTTCAGTGTTGATCGAGTTCGGTGACACCCGGATAATCTGCACCGCTTCGGTAGAAAATTCGGTGCCCGGATTTTTACGCGGCAAGGGTAAAGGCTGGGTGACTGCCGAATACGGCATGCTGCCGCGTTCCACCGGTAGTCGCATGCGACGCGAGGCCAGCGCCGGACGGCAGGGTGGTCGCACCATGGAGATTCAGCGTCTGATCGGGCGCGCCTTGCGCGCCAGCATCAACACCGAGCAACTGGGGGAACGAACGATCACCATCGATTGCGACGTCATACAGGCCGATGGCGGCACCCGCACCGCCGCCATCTCGGGCGCCTGGGTGGCACTTTCGGATTCAATCCAGGGGTTGATCGAGGCGGGTGAGCTTAAACAGAATCCGATCGAATGCCAGGTAGCGGCCATTTCGGTCGGTATCTACGAGGGTGAAGCGGTACTCGATCTCGACTATGCCGAAGACTCGAGCGCGGAAACCGATATGAACGTTGTTATGAATAACCAGGGCGGATTTATCGAAGTCCAGGGCACCGCCGAGGCAGCCGCCTTTACAGACCAGGAATTGAACAGCATGCTCATCCTGGCACGCGCCGGTATTAATCGTATCTTCGACTTCCAGTTACAGGCGTGAAGCGACTGGTACTGGCATCTGGAAATCCCGGCAAGCTGAAGGAGCTATCGGCACTCCTCGTGGACCTCGGCTACGAGCTGCATGCCCAGTCTGAATTCGACGTCTCCGAGGTCGCCGAAACCGGGACCACGTTCGTCGAGAATGCGATTATCAAGGCACGACATGCCGCCGCCCATACCGGTTTGCCGGCGCTGGCAGACGACTCCGGGATAGAAGTCGATGCACTCGATGGTGCACCCGGGGTATACAGTGCCCGCTTTTCCGGGCCGACCGCCAGCGATTCCGCCAATAACGCCTTGCTGATTGAGAAGCTACGCGACGTACCTTCTCGACAGCGCAGCGCACGTTATCGTGCAGTAATCGTTTTGATGCGCCACGCCGCCGATCCGTCACCGTTAATCTGCGAGGGCAGCTGGGAAGGCATTATCCAGTTGGAACCTGCGGGCGATGGCGGCTTTGGATATGATCCTTACTTCTTCCTGCCCGACCGTGGATGCACCAGCGCCCAGCTAAGTGCCGCCGAAAAGAACCGCCTGAGTCACCGCGGCAAAGCTCTCGCAGCGCTAAAGCGCAAGCTGGTCGAACAAGGTGTTTAACAGCAACCCGCCGCTCGGGCTCTATATTCACCTGCCCTGGTGTGCCAGGAAATGTCCCTACTGCGACTTTAACTCGTACCAGGCGGATTCGATCCCGGAGCAGGAATACATTGCCGCCCTGCTGAATGACCTGGAACAGGATTTACCACTGGTTTGGGGGCGTCCCATAGAATCTATTTTTATCGGTGGCGGCACACCCTCGCTTTTTTCCGCAGTCGCCATCGACCGCCTTTTTTCAGGGCTGCGTGCACTGCTAAATTTGGCTCCTGCAATCGAAATTACGATGGAGTCCAATCCGGGCAGCGCCGACGCAGCAAATTACCGCGGCTATCGCGAGACCGGTGTTAACCGGCTCTCTATCGGGATTCAGAGTTTTAACGATCAAAACCTGCAAACGCTCGGTCGAATCCACGATGGCAACGAGGCACTACGTGCATTTGCGATGGCGCGCGAGGCAGGTTTCGACAACATCAACCTGGACCTGATGTTCGGCCTGCCTGCGCAGAGTGTCGACGCCGCCTGCGAAGACCTCATGCGAGCAATCGACCTCGGACCCGAGCACATTTCGCACTATCAACTGACACTCGAACCGAATACCCTGTTTCACCACAATCCCCCGTCGCATATGCCGGATGACGATTCAAGCTGGGAACAGCAAAGCGCCTGCCAATCCCTGCTCGAAAGCAGCGGTTATCGTCAGTATGAAGTTTCAGCCTACGGCCGCGAAACAAAAAAATGCGCGCACAATATTAACTACTGGCAATTCGGCGACTATCTCGGCATCGGTGCCGGTGCACACGGCAAGATTACGCTGGCCAGCGAAAACCGCGTGATTCGACGGGTGCGACAACGTCAGCCGCGAGCCTACCTTGAACATGGCGGTCGCAACACCATTACCCGCGAAACCACGCTCAGCGAAAACGATTTAGGTTTTGAATTCATGCTCAACGCGCTGCGGCTCAAACACGGCTTCCAGACCCGACTATTCCACGACAACACCGGATTGCCACTAAACTCGCTGTTGCCCGCGCTGGAACTGGCGCGTGACAAGGGTTTGATCAATTTTGATCACAAAAAAATTATCCCCACCGCCCTTGGGTTTTGTCATTTAAATGACCTGCAAACCCTTTTTCTACAACCGGAAAGGCCCAAAATCAGGCCCTTCTTTGATTCTGCAGAGGGAATTATTCACAACTGAGATATCGCGCTGAAAAATGTCAAGCCCTTTTTCTATATTTTTCCCCTGTTTCCAGCATAATTTCTTAAGTTATTGATTTATATAAATTTTATGAGTTGGTTAAAAAATGACTAATCTAATAAAAACCAAGGTTTCAACAGGCTCTGGCTAGCATCGAGCAGAGTTACACACAAACTTATCCACAGTTTTTGTGGATAAACTCGGGGTGGATAATCGGCTCAAGGTTTTATAAATTTTTGGTCACAAAGTACTTTAAGTTTCACGCCTAAGTTAAAACCGAAAAGGCGCTGTAGCAGCCAGAAAACACTTGCACTTTTGCCCCCAAAAGGTCAAAATCCCCGCCCTTTAGCGCCAGCATAGATAACGCCAGCATCATGAAACCAGACATTCATCCCGAATATAGAGACGTCGTGTTCCAGGACATTTCGTCAGATTTTGCGATCCTGACTCGGTCCACCGTGCCGACCAAGGAAACCATTCAGTGGGAAGATGGAAATGAGTATCCATTACTGAAACTTGAGATTTCCAGTCAGTCGCATCCCTTCTACACGGGCAAGCAGCACATCCTGCAAACCGCGAAACAGGTCGACAAGTTCCGCCAGCGTTACGGTAAGTCGTAACCAGATCCAGTTCTGTAAAGGGTGCCCGGGCACCCTTTTTTTTGCCTTGAATAAACCGCGTCAGCCCCTAATAATTCACGCATGAAGTGCGCCACCATACTGACTCTTGTGCTGAGCCTTGCCCTCAGTGCCTGTGCCGTCAACCCGGTAACCGGCGAACAGGATTTTGTCACGGTTTCCGAAGCTGAGGAAATCAGGCAGGGACAGCGTTACCATGAAGAAATCATTGCCGCCTACGGCATCTACGACGATCCCGCACTACAGCAATACGTGGATCGGATCGGCCAGGAATTGGCAGCAAAAAGCCATCGTGCAAACCTGAAGTTTACCTTTACGGTGCTGGATTCCCCGGACATCAATGCGTTCGCCTTACCCGGCGGTTATGTTTACATAACGCGCGGCATCATGGCCTACCTCGACTCCGAGGCAGAGCTTGCCGGTGTGATCGGACATGAAATCGGGCATGTCACCGCGCGCCACTCGGTGCGCCAACAGGGAGGCCAGTTCGCCTCAAACATACTCAGCATACTGGTTGCCACCACCACCGGCGATCAAACACTGGGGGATCTCTCTCAACAGCTCAGTACCGGCCTGATTCGCGGCTACGGTCGCGACCACGAACTGGAAGCGGATCGTCTGGGCGCCGAATATCTGCATACATCCGGCTATGATCCCGAGAATATGCTCGAAGTCATCGGCGTACTCAAGGACCAGGAGGTTTATGAAAAAGCGCTGGCAGCCAAGGAAAACCGTCAGCCTAATATTTATCATGGTGTTTTCTCGACGCATCCGCGCAACGATGATCGGCTCAAAACCGTGGTTCGTGCCGCCAAAAAACTTTCTGTTAAAAGCTACCGCGACGACAACCGGGCGGGCTATGAGAACATGATTGATGGCCTGATCTGGGGCCCGAGCCTCGAGCAGGGTGTGGTTGTCAATAACCGCTTCGCGCACCCCGAACTCGCCATCGGGCTGCAATTGCCCCGGGGCTGGAAGGTAAACAACAACCCGCAGTTTCTCGAGGCCAGGAATCTCGAGACCGGGGCGCTGCTGCAGATCGGGGTCACCCCACTTAAAAAGGATGAATCGCTGGACGGGCTGTTAAAGCGTCTGACTCAAAATAAAGAGTTAAAGGTCAGCAACAAAGAATACGGAGTCACCTCGAGCATCCGGGTCAAGCCGGGTGACGGTGAGTACCAGCCTGCCCGCGTTAGCGCTATCGCACTCGAGAATTCGCAGGCCCTGACCCTGCTCGGGACCTCAGGCAGAGATCACTTTTCCGACACCGACAAAAGGCTGCTCGAAGTCAATCAAAGCTTTCGGCATCTCAACCAGGCGCAGGTCGATGCGATCAAGGCCCCACGTTTGAAAATCGTCAGGCGCAATGTCGAGAGTTTTGCCACCCTGGCAAAACAAAGCGCCCTGGAATACGAGGCCGAAAACACTTTACGGTTACTCAACCGCGCTTTTCCCAATGGCAACATCGTCACCTTCGACAAGCTAAAAACCGTAACCCTTGATGACTAAACTGCATACAGGCGTATTACTCGGATTTACCCTGTGCTGCGCTGTTGCCGGCGCATCGGACTTGACTGATCCGGTCTGCCTGAAAATCACCGACAAACTCGGGAGCGTGGATTACGAGGAATGTGCAACGCTCGAAATGACACCAACCGGCCACCACTCGGTCGATGGGATACCGTTGATGATTAAAGAGTACCCTCCACTCAGCCAGCGCAAGCCACGGGGTCGTATATTGCTCGTGGGCGGAACCCACGGCGACGAACTTGCCTCGATCAGTATCGTCTTCAAATGGATGCACATCCTGGAGAAACATCACTCCGGGCTGTTTCACTGGCGTATCAATCCGCTGATGAACCCGGATGGCGCGCTGCAACCCCGGCATCAACGCACCAATGCCAATGGCGTCGATCTGAATCGCAATTTTGCTACCCCCGATAGCCACAATGGAGCCGCCCTCCACTACTGGAAAGTCAAAACTTATGAAAACGCACGACGCTACCCCGGACCGTATCCGCTCAGTGAGCCGGAAACCAACTGGTTACACCAGGAGATCGATCAATTCAAGCCGGATGTTGTCATCGCGGTACATGCGCCCTACTCGCTGGTCGACTATGACGCGCCCGATCGAAAAAATGCGCCCAGGCGCATCGGACACCTCTATAAAAACCTGATGGGCACCTACCCGGGATCACTCGGTAACTATGCCGGGATTCATCTCCGCGTTCCGGTGATCACGCTCGAACTGCCGCATGCCGGCATCATGCCGACCAAAAAACAAATCAGTCGCCTCTGGACCGACCTGGTGCGTTGGCTGATACGCAATGTTTAGCCACGGGATTTTTTCCCGCTCCCGTCCCAGTAATACCTGCACCAATCGCGTCATTTGCGCCATGGATTCCATCAATCACACGCAAGCCTGAGCGGCCCGACGGGAACCCGATAAATCCCCGGTTTTCTCAAGATAAACGCCGCTTCGCCGATGACATCGGTAGTAGCCTGTCCACTCGGCTATAATTATGCGATATTTGAAACAATTATCTGCAGCAGAGACAAAATCGTGTCCAGTTATCCCTATACCCGCAAACGGCGCATGCGCCGTGACGATTTCTCCCGGCGCCTGATGCGTGAGCATTCCTTGAGTGCCAGCGACTTCATTTATCCCATGTTCATACTCGATGGCGAGCAACAGCGCGTCGCGGTCGAATCCATGCCCGGTATCGAACGCGTCAGCATCGACCTGCTGCTTGAAGAAGCGCACGAGGTTTCCAGCCTCGGCATACCGGCAATCGCATTATTCCCCGTGGTAGAGGATTCCGCAAAGAGCGATAGCGCCGATGAAGCCTGGAACCCCGACGGCCTGGTGCAACGCGCGGTACGCACCTTAAAATCGGCTCAACCTGACCTCGGCGTCATTACCGATGTTGCCCTCGATCCCTATACCAGCCATGGGCAGGACGGTTTGCTCGATGAAGACGGTTATGTTACCAACGACGCAACCGTCGAGGTCCTGGTAAAGCAGGCGCTGTCACATGCAAAAGCCGGGGCAGACGTGGTTGCGCCCTCCGACATGATGGACGGGCGCATCGCCGCGATTCGTGAAGCACTGGAATCAACGGGTTATCTGAACACCCGCATTCTCGCCTACGCGGCCAAGTACGCGTCCAGCTTTTACGGGCCATTCCGGGACGCGGTGGGGTCGGCCGGCAACCTTGCCGGTGGCAACAAATATACCTATCAGATGGATCCTGCCAATAGCAACGAGGCCTTGCACGAAGTTATGCTCGATATCGACGAAGGTGCCGACATGGTCATGATCAAGCCTGGCATGCCCTATCTCGACATCGTGCGCCGGGTCAGCGAAGAACTTCAGTTTCCGACCTTCGTCTACCAGGTTAGTGGTGAATACGCGATGCTGAAAGCGGCCGGCCAGAACGGCTGGATCGATGAACAAGCCTGCGTGCTGGAATCATTACTGTCGATTAAGCGCGCTGGCGCTAACGGAATTCTGACCTACTTCGCCAAACAGGCCGCCACCTGGTTGCAGGAAAAATAGTGACTTCAACCAATCATGTCGATCGCTATGCCGTGGTTGGTAATCCCGTTGCCCACAGCCTGTCGCCTCGTATCCACGCGAGTTTCGCCGAGCAGACTGGGCAAAACATCAGCTACCGGGCAATCGAGCTTCCCGTCGAGGCCTTTATCACTGGAATACAAGATTTGCAGCAGCAAGGATTCAGCGGCGTCAACGTGACGGTGCCCTTCAAGCGCGAGGCCTGGGAACTGTGCAGTCAGCGGAGTCCGCGTGCCGCGGATGCCGGTGCGGTCAATACCCTGACGTTTCAACCCGGGGGTGACATCACTGGAGACAATACCGATGGCGTAGGCCTGGTGCGTGACCTGGTTGATAACCTGCAGGTTGCGCTTGAAAATCGTCGTATCCTGGTACTGGGCGCTGGGGGCGCGGTTCGCGGGGTACTGGGTCCGCTGCTCGCACAATCACCCGCATGCCTGGTGATTGCGAATCGTACGCTCGAAAAAGCAACCACGCTGGCGCGCGATTTTGCCAGTCGCGGCGAACTAAAGGCGGTCGCCTACGATGCGCTCGGCCCGGAAAAGTTCGACCTTATCATCAACGGGACAGCAGCCGGCCTCAGTAACCAGATTCCACCGCTACCCGAAGTCGTAGTGGGTGAATATACAACCTGCTATGACATGATGTACAACATCAGCGCGGCTACGGCATTCGTTGAATGGGCCCTGTCTCACGGCGCAGCCAGGGCTTTCGACGGGATCGGCATGCTGGTGGAGCAGGCGGCAGAAGCTTTCTTCATCTGGCGCAACCTGCGCCCGGATACCGCTGCAGTCATCCGCGGCCTGGGAACATCATGAACCAGGCCCTGCTCGAGACCTGGGCAGAATCGGATACGCTTACCGACGTAAAATCGGAGCAGGTCCGAATCATCTTCGCCTCCACACCAACCTCCCTGTTCACGATTCTGTTGAGCAGTTCGATCCTGGCGGGCGTGCTGTGGGAGGTCATTGCTCACCCGACGATTATTATCTGGTTTGCGTTAACCAACCTGCTTTCAGTGATTCGTCTGTACCTGTACTACCAGTTTAAAAAGTTACCACTGGAAGGCCCGCTCAGCAATATCTGGCACCACAGGGCCATCAGCACCAGTATTGCCTCGGGGATTACCTGGGGTGCAGGCGGGTTTTTACTGTTCCCCGAGCAGAGCATGGTTCACCAGGTTTTCCTGGCATTCATGATTGGCGGCATGTGTGCCGGTGCGATCACCACGCTTTCCGCAATCCCGCTTGCGGTTCGCGGATTCGTAATCGTTGCGCTGACCCCGGTCATTTTGAAATTTAATCTAATCGAGACGGACATCAGTCTCGAAATGACGATCATGTCTGTCCTTTTCATGCTCATGATCCTGGTCTCGGCACAGCGGCTGAACCAGACCATACTGGAATCGCTGCAAGGACGTCGTCAACGCGAGTTGGCCGAACGTACCATTCGTCGGCAGGCACACTTTGATGAACTCACCGATCTTCCCAATCGGCGACTGTTCCTGACAAACCTGCGCCAGGAAATGGCCAAGGCAGAACGGCATCGGCGCTTCGGCGCGGTATTTTTCATCGACCTCGATCGCTTCAAATCGGTAAATGACTCGCTGGGTCATGCCGTGGGTGACGAGCTGTTGGTCGAAGTGGCACATAAAATAGCCGGGCGACTGCGCCAGGAAGACAGCATTGCAAGGCTCGGTGGCGATGAATTTGTGGTGCTACTGCCGGAGGTCGGGGAAGACCAGGAGGCCGCCGGCAGCCACGCCTCGACAATCGCCGACGAAATCCGGAAATTATTCGTAACGCCCTTCATTATTCAGGACCATGATATTCACCTGACCATCAGTATCGGAATTGCCCTGTTCCCGACCGAGGTATCGGCCGAGGACCTGCTTAAATACGCCGACGTTGCAATGTACCGGGCAAAGAGCGATGGCCGCGACAGCGTCAGGCTGTTCTCGGACGAAATGCAGGAGGCGGTTAACCAGCAGCGAATTATCGAAAAGGGACTGCGACAGGCCCTCGTGAACGACGAGTTCGAACTTTACTACCAGGGACAGTACGACGATGACAACCAGTTAGTGGGCGCCGAAACCCTGCTGCGCTGGAATCACCCCGATCAGGGTGTGGTTGCACCCGGTGTTTTTATCGACATTGCCGAGCAGACCGGCCTGGTGGTACCGATTGGTGAATGGGTCTTGCGCTCGGCCTGCGAGCATCTAGCGCGGCTTGAGGCCGACCTGGTGATTGCAGTCAATGTCAGCCCCCGGCAATTCAGCGACCCGGTTTTCGTCGAGAACCTGAAACAAATACTGCTCGAGACCAGTGTCAACCCGAAAAAACTCAAGCTGGAAATTACCGAGAACCTGGCAATGGCGAATATCGAGCATACGATCGAAACCATGAACCTGCTGAAGCGGCTCGGAATCAGCTTTTCGATCGATGACTTCGGCACGGGCTATTCGTCGCTGAACTATCTCAACCGGCTGCCGGTGGATGAACTCAAAATTGACCAGTCCTTTGTGCGCAATGTTTCCACATCGGCCGACCATGCGATTATCGTCGATACCATTATTATTCTGGCGCAACAGCTCAACCTTAAAATCGTTGCCGAGGGTATTGAAACCGACAAAGAACTCGAATATCTGAAATCCCGCCAATGTAAATACTTCCAGGGCTACCTGTTTGCGCGACCGGTGCCCTTTGACCAGTTTTCCGAATCGATCGCTTAAGCGGGCTGATACCTTGTAACTCAGCCGCCGGTTTGCTCGATAAAGGCCATCTCTTCCTCGTCGATCTCATGCACTCCGAGATCCTCCATGATCGCATAAGCGGACGGCAGCGTGATTTCAGTGCGGCCGAGGATCGTGGCGCGATTTTGCACTTCCTGCTCGGCGCGGGCGATCTGTGCCTCGATCGACTGCCGGCGACTTTCATAACTGTTCATCCGGCCCTGCAGATCCTCAACCTGCTGGCGCAGCTGGATCGCCTTTTGCTCCTCGGCATCGAGGGTCGACTTGGCGATCAACTGCTTTTGATAAACATCCCTGAGACGGGCAAGCTCGGCCTCGCCAACGGTGAGGTTTTTCCGCGCCAGCTCGAGTGAACGTTGCGTTGATTTCTGCTCCGCTTCCAGTTCTCTAAGCGATGATCTGCTGCCTTTTAGATCTTCCTGGGTTTGTTTCAACGACCGCGCATAGTCCTCGGCGTCAATACGCGCCACCGGGGTGCCGGCCGGTATGGTTTCACCGGCCTTCAGGTTGGGATGAACATAGCTGATCTTGCCGCTGACTTCCGCCATGCTGTTGAGCGTGATCGCGGGCTCAACGTTGCCATAAGCCGTAACGCGGGAACGAAAGGGAATCTGTTGCGCCGTAATGACATCCGCCACGCGGCTCGGCATCTCAGCAGCGACGTGCTCCAGCGGTTCCTTGTTCTTCACCAGGATGAAGGCGATGGCAAAGGCCACAGCGAGCGCAATTACCAGCGCAAAACGCTTTTCAAGTTCAGTTTCATGTTTCCCTGCGGCTCCCTGAGTTCAGATAAGCGCCACTGCGCGGGCCGATTTTAACCCGCTAACTGAGGAGCCACAAATTAGACCCGGGTGTAAAAGCTGACCTCGGGCACCTTTTCCAATTTACGAATCGCCAGTTATAAGGCAGCTTGCAAATGACGTACCGGGTCCAGTGCCCGTCCATATCTACGGAACTCAAAATGCACGTGATAGCCGGTCGCATTTCCCGACCTGCCGACCGTGGCGATTATTGTTCCCTGCTGCACACGCTGACCTCGCTGCACCAGGTTTCGCTGATTATGCGCGTACGCGGTTTCAATGCCATCACCGTGATCGATGACAATCATGTGACCATAGCCGCGATTGTAGCCGGAGAATTTGACCCTGCCCGCGGCCGATGCGCGAATCTGTGTTCCGCGAACCGCGCGCAGGTCAATGCCGGCATGCAGGCGTCCACGGCGGCGACCGAAAGGTGACGAGACCTCGAACCTGGCCAGCGGCCAGATAAAATCGGAGCGCCGCAGCTGATTGTCTAATTGCGCACTCGATTGATCCGCCCCCTGGTCAGCATCGCCGTAGGCATAATCGCCGTGCGGTGAATCGTCGGGTATCACAAGCTGCGTGCCAGGCGCTATGTATAACGGATCAACCCATGGATTGGTGTCGCGCAACTGCCCGGGCGTGACCTCGAGCGCAAAGGCGATGGAGTGGATGTTGTCATCCGGCTTTACGGTATAGTAATTTGGCGATGATCGCTCGCTATACGGCTGCAACGGGGCACAGCCGAAAACTGCGATAACCGCCAATAATACAAACAGAAGTTTCAGCATAGCGTGCAGTCCAGCGGTAGTTCGAGAACGAATGAAGCATTCCGACTGTCCGAATTATAATAGAACATTCGCTTAATCGCTCATCGCACCAATGATAAAAAAGTATAGTTAATTTAACTGGCTTGACCCGAGTCAAAAGCTTTTGCCGTTAGTTTTGGTATTTATTGCGCTTGACGCGTGTAGATAAATTTAATTCGTCTCTGAATGACGGAATTACTATCAACGGGAGAAAGTCCGATGACTATTGCAAGAACGGTTGAAAAGCATCTAAAAGATCGCCGGGTTCACTATGATGTAATCACCCATTCGCCGACCGGTTCGAGTTCGGAAACCGCGCAAAGCGCGCATATTTCTGGCGACCGGATTGCCAAGGGCGTGGTCGTTAAGGATAGCGGTGGTTACCTGTTGGCGGTGGTGCCAGGTGAGCACTACCTGGACGTAAAATCCCTGGGCGAGCATTTAAACCGTGATCTACAAATGGCCGATGAGTCGGAACTCGCCAAGTTGTTCATAGACTGCGCGGAAGGCGCGGTACCGGCGCTAGGCATAGCCTACGGCCTCACAACCCTGGTCGACGAAAGCCTGCTCAAGCAGCCCGAACTGTATTTTGAAGCAGGTGATCACGAGTCGCTGATCCATGTCAAGGAAGCGGATTTTGAAGTCCTCATGGAAGGTGCAGAATTCGGCAGGTTCAGTCACCACCGTTTGTAACTGATGAAACAGGTTGCGAGGTGACCATTGTTTAATCCCCCCGACAGCTTCTTGTTCTCGCTCCGAATGGTCTGTGCAAATGATGCATTAATTTCAATTGCACCGACAGAAAACCACCCCTAGCTACCCAGCAGCGTGTCCTTTGCCATATTTATCCTGGCCGCGAGATACGCGGACCCGCCGCGGTCCGGATGCAGCTTCTGCATCAGTCGCCGGTGCGCCTCAATAATCTCTGCTTCGCCGGCGTCGGGTGACAATCCCAGTACCTGTAGCGCCTCTTCGCGCGACATCTTGCCCGGTTCGCTGGCTGTCCGTTGCTGCCCCTGCGAGCCGGCCTGTTGTTGCCAGGTATCCGCATACACCCGGTCGAGGTAGGCCTGCAATAAGGCCACCGACTCCTCGTCGTCCTGACATTCACGCAGCAATTGCAGCAACGCATCGAGCCCCATGCGGTCGAGCGTGCTGCCCTTGAACTGTCCTGCCAGAACCTCCCCGTTGATGTCGCCCGAATCGTGGTTCAGCGTCATACGGATGTATTTGCTTTGCACGGTGGACGTTTGCCCGCCGCTCGGTTGTGCACCTGGTTTTGCAGCACCCATGGTGTTCAGCATGCGCTTGAGCAGCGGGATATGGTTGAGTAGCGCAAGCATGCCTCGCATGAACGGCAGCAATGCGGCAAATACACCTGCCAGCCAATGTGCGCGGCCCGTCACCACCAGCACCAGCAACCCGGCCGCGAGCAGGACCGCTATCCATTGCCAGTAAACTCTGGGGGGTTGGCTAAACAACCAGCGGAAAAAGAGGAACAATCCAACCGCCAGGCCAAGCAACACTAACAGTCGTGCCATGGGTTAGTCCTTGCCCAGCTGGCGGGTGAGTTGCCGCACAACCTCGCTGCGATCCTGACTGAAATCCTGCAAGGCTTTTTGACCACCGGCAGCATAGACCGCGACCGCACTCAACAGGTCGCGCAATTGTCCGGCGCTGTTCGCGTCGAAGGCACAGTAGGCGCCGCGGGTCAGGCGCGCAATCTCTTTGAACGTCCGTTGCGCAACGGGCTCCTCGCCTTCATGAAACAGGAAAGCAGGCACCCCGAGCATCCCCAGCTCGCCCGCCAGATGGCACAAGCGGTCGGCGTCTTCCTCCATGCAGTCGCCGACGAACACGAGCGCCTGGACTTTCTTTTGTCTGGTCTGCTCGATGGCCTGAAGCCGCACCT
>Ga0265303_10001463_pt1 | contig 14532 bp, 8 predicted proteins | sample Helome_2_FD_192494 | JGI IMG/M metagenome (GOLD analysis project Ga0265303, IMG submission 192494) | Marine sediment microbial communities from subtidal zone of North Sea - Hel_20160317 (Illumina Assembly) | ecosystem: Environmental > Aquatic > Marine > Subtidal zone > Sediment ... | reverse complement strand
AGGCGCCCAAGGGCGTTGTTACAAACCGATTCAAAATACTCGAATACTATCGTGTATACTCCGTTTTTGAATCGGTTTGCGCCTTGCCCTTGAACGTTATCTACTATTTTTAAGACAGGTTTTGGTAATACGTCTTAGTAAAAATATCAACATTCCCATTTTTTAAAATTTAAAACGCTCATTTTAGGTTATACTTAAAGTGAGCGATTGTCGAGGTTGCCGCAGCTACACGGAAGATGGCGTTTCGCTATAGTTAACTATGCGGGACGACATCTGACACAGTAGATGCGGTAAGATCGACAAGTCCGAAGGGTTTCAAATTAAAAATATTAAAATCGATTGAATTCCTTAATATTAAAAAGCGACCCCCATATTTTTAATTTGAAACGCTCATTTTAGGTAAAAGTTATGTAAAAGGTACCCGACCCATATTGACTGTCGGAGCTGGTGCTTATAAAATTTAATCATAAGTACAACGACTGACTTCAACCGATCACAGATACAGACAAGGATAGATTCTATGAAATTGAAAAATTCCATTTTTCTAATAACGGCGCTTTTACTGATAGCCGCACCTGCCGGAGCTGAAGATGCCGCCCACCTTCAAATTCGCAGACAGGCGCAAGAGGCCTACACCGACGGCAACTGGCAGGATGCCTTTGAGCTGTATCGCCAGCTGAGCCTGGCAACAAACGCTGATCCCAACATGGTCGGCCCGGATTTCACCCGGGCCTGGCAGTGCCTGCGCCAGCTTAACCGATTACAGGAGCTGGACGGGTTCCGCGAAGCGGTCATTGAACGGCATGCCGCCAACTGGCGGCTGCTGCTCGCTGCGGCCCGCAGTTACAGTCAAAACAACCATTGGGGCTATATGATCGCCGGAGAATTTCAGCGCGGCCACCACCGCGGTGGCGGAAAATATGTCAACGCCGTTGCCCGCGATCGGGTTCGCGCATTGCAGCTTCTACAGCAGGCCATGGCGCCGGCCGAATTGGATCTGAAAAAAGCTGAAGTGGCAGAGTTTTACATGGAGTTTGCCCGTATCGTTCAGCAGTATCGCGGAACCGTCCAGGCCTGGCGCCTGCAGTATCTGACCGATCTCATCCGGCTTCCAGACTATGAGCCCGGATACGACTATCACTATAACAGCCGCACCAGAGGCGCACCGGTAGATACTGAGGGTCAACCAGTATATCATCGACTGCCAAAAGGTTTTGAAACCGCCGGTTCAGACGGCGAGCGCTGGCGTTGGCTGCTGACCAGGGCCGTAGCGCTTAATCCGGCGCTGAAGACCAGTGTCGATTATACCTGGACCGCCTTTCTGCATCAGCAATTTGGTGTCCAGACGCTGGCTGATTACGGCAACCTTTACGGCCGCGGGCGCCCTTTGGATAAAGAAGCGCAAAAAAAGGATAAAAGCGGCGCCTATGCGGTACACACCTTAACCGATCGTGAAACCATCGCCAAGCTGGCGGTGGGGGTGCGGCGCTTCGATATGCCTGCTGAATTTAATTTCATTCTAAAGTTTAAAAAAATCCTTGAAAACAGCAACAACGGTTACACCGGAAATGCCGCCCGGGCGCTGGCTCAGATTTATGAAAACCGGCGGCAATACGAAAGTGCCGTCCAGTACTGGCAACTCTATCAAAAATATGATCGCTCCGCCGCCCGGCAGCATATCGATCAGATCACTAAAAATTGGGGCGTATTTGAATCCGCCGGTACCCAGCCCGCCGGTGCAACGCCGCAAGTTGAGTATCGCTATCGCAACGGCCGCAGTGTGGTGTTTAGCGCCCACCGCATCCGGGTCAAGCGGCTGCTTGAAGATGTAAAAGCCTATATCCGCTCTAAGCCCTGGCGGCTGGACTGGCAACGCATCAACCTCAACAACATTGGCTGGCGCATCGTGAATGCAAATCAGACGAAGTATATCGGCCAGCGAGTGGCCAATTGGCAACTGGATCTGGACCCCGACAAGGGTCACTGGGATCGGCGCGTAACCGTTCATTTTCCCAATGCGCTCAAAACAGCCGGTGCCTACCTGGTCACAGCGAAGATGCAAGACGGCAACATCGCCCGCATTATCATCTGGGTGGCCGACACGGTCATCGTTAAAAAGCCGCTTCAACAGCAGATGCTTTATTATGTGGCCGACGCCGTCAGCGGCAAAGTCCTGCCCGGCGTAAACCTCGAATTTTTCGGCTACCGCACCCGCTCCATTAAAGGAACCAATCGCTTTCACATCATTCACCGGGACTTAAAAAAGGAAACCGACAAAAACGGCCTGGTGATTGTCAAACCGGCCCAAATGGCACAAAATATGTCCTGGCTGACGACCGCAACCACCCGGGCAGGCCGTCTGGCCTTTTTGGGTTTTTCCAATGTCTGGTATCCGAATTATTATGACAGCGAATACAACCAGACCAAAACCCTGATCATGACCGACCGCCCGGTGTATCGACCGGCCCAGACGGCAAAATTTAAAGCCTGGGTGCGGCACGCCCGCTATGATAAAGACGATGCGTCCGCTTTCGCCGGCCAGCGCTTTAACGTTCGGATCCACAATCCTAAAAACGAGCAAATTTATTCTCAAAGCCTGACGGCCGATGCCTATGGCGGTATCGCGGGCGAGTTTAAAATTCCGGCAGAGGCGGCATTGGGTGTATATCGCATCTCCCATGGACGCAGCAGTGTCTATGGTGGCCAGACCTTTCGGGTGGAAGAATACAAAAAACCTGAATTTGAGGTCAGCGTGGAAGCCCCCGCCGAGCCGGTCATGCTGGGCGAGAAGATCAACGCCACGATTAAAGCCGTCTATTACTTCGGCTCCCCGGTCACCGAAGCCCGCGTTAAATACAAGGTGTTGCGCAGTGAATACGATAGCCGTTGGTATCCACGGTTTTACTGGGACTGGTTTTATGGACCGGGTTACTGGTGGTATGCCTATGATTATCCTTGGTACCCGGGTTGGCGGGACTGGGGCTGCCGGCGACCGATCTGGACCTGGTGGCCACACTGGCCACAGCAGCAGCCGGAAATTGTGGCCGACGGCGAAGTCGATATCGGCCCCGACGGCACCGTCAGCATCCCCATCGACACCGCGCTGGCCAAACTGATCCATGGCGACAGCGACCACCGCTATACCATCAAAGCAGAGGTGCGGGATCAGTCCCGGCGAACGATTGTCGGCCAGGGCCAGGTGCTGGTGGCCCGCAAGCCCTTTAAGGTGTATGCCTGGCTGGATCGCGGCTATTATCAGGTCGGTGATACGATCCAGGCCAGTTTCAAAGCCCAGACCCTGAGCCAGGAGCCGGTTGGCGGCCGGGGCCGACTGAAACTTCTGCGGATTACCTATAAAAATAACCAACCCCAAGAAACCGAAGTGGCCAGCTGGGTCCTGAACGCCGACGACCAGGGCAATGCCACCTTGCAGATTCAGGCTTCGCGGTCCGGTCAATACCGGTTGTCTTACATGGTCACCGATGCCAAAAATCATTCCATCGAAGGCGGCTATATTTTTACCGTACGCGGTAAGGGTGATGACGGTGCCGGCTACCGCTTTGCCAAGATCGAATTGATCGCCGATAAGGCCGAATATGCACCCGGTGACACGGTAAGGCTGCAAATCAACACCGATCGCCAGGGTGCCACGGTATTGCTGTTTGTGCGCCCGGTCAACGGAATATATTTGCCGCCCAAAGTCATCACCCCGGCCGGTAAAAGCGCCCGGGAGGCGATTCTAATTTCAAAAAAAGACATGCCCAACTTCTTTGTGGAAGCGTTCACGGTTTATGACGGCAAGGTACATACGGAGGTTCGTGAAATTGTGGTGCCGCCTGAAAAACGGGTGCTCAACGTGAACGTCACGCCTGCCAAAAAAGACTATCGCCCCGGACAAACGGCCAAACTCGAAGTTCAACTAACCGATTATTATGGTGAGCCTTTTCAGGGCTCGGCCGTCATCAGCGTTTATGACCGCGCGGTAGAATATATTTCCGGTGGCTCCAATGTGCCGGAAATTCGTTCATTTTTCTGGAAATGGCGACGGCACCATCAATCCTACCAAGAGTCCAGTCTGGCCCGCTGGTTTGCCAACCTGCTTAAAAAAAAGGAAACCCCCATGAAACCCATCGGGGTTTTTGGACATCTAATGCTGCCCGATACAGCCGGAAAAAATCCCCTGGCCGAGCAAAAAAAGGCTCGCTCCCAGGTGGCCCCTGAAGCCGGGGCTGCCAGGGCCCCCGCGCCGGCCGAGGCCGGTGAGGCCGACGCCGCTTTTCGGCAAAAACCTGATGAAACCGGCCGCTTGGCCGACAAAGAATCATCGGCTGCCGGAAATCTTGTTCAGCCAACGGTGCGCACCCAATTTGCCGACACCGCCTTCTGGTCGGGTAACATCAGCACCGACGCGCAGGGCATGGCTGAAGTGGCATTTGACATGCCCGAAAACCTGACCGGCTGGCAGGTGAAAGTCTGGGCCATGGGGCACGGAACCAGAGTCGGCCAGGGAGATGCTGATCTGGTTACCCGCAAGGATCTGATCGTGCGCCTCCAGGCCCCCCGATTTTTTGTGGAAACCGATGAGGTGGTGCTGTCGGCCAACGTCCATAATTATTTAGAGCGCCGCAAATCCGCAAAAGTTGTGCTGGAGCTGGACGGTGGCTGTCTGGCTTTGGTTAACGGCCAAAAACAAACCCGATCGGTATCCGTTGACGCCAGCGGTGAAAAGCGGGTGGACTGGCGCGTTAAGGTCCTCAAAGAAGGCGAGGCCGTGGTGCGCATGAAGGCGCTGACCGATGAAGAATCAGATGCCATGCAGATGCGCTTTCCGGTTTACGTCCACGGCATGGTCAAGCAGGTGCCCAAAAGCGGTGTCATCCGCACCGAGCAGACCCGGGCCCAAATCCAATTTCAGGTGCCGGCGGCCCGGCGGGTGGCCCAATCGCACCTGGAGCTGCGCTATTCACCGACGCTGGCCGGTGCCATGGTGGATGCCCTACCATACCTGGTCAGCTATCCTTACGGCTGCACCGAACAGACCTTAAATCGTTTTTTGCCCACCGTGATCACCCAGCAAACTTTGAAGCGCATGGGTGTCAATTTAGCAGACATTCAAAACAAGCGCACCAACCTGAATGCTCAGGAAATCGGCGATGATCAACAGCGCGCCTTGCAATGGCGCCGCTATGATCACAACCCGGTATTTGACGAAGATGAAGTCGCATCCATGGTCACCGCCGGCGTTAAACGCCTTGTTGCCATGCAGCTTTCCGACGGCGGCTGGGGCTGGTTCAGCGGCTACGGTGAACATTCCTATCCCCATACCACCGCCCTGGTCATCCATGGGCTGCAAATCGCCCGGGAAAACGGGGTGACCATCCCCGGCGGTGTGATCGCAAGGGGAGTGCAGTGGCTCAAAGAATATCAGGCCAAAGAAATTGAGCGCCTGAACCTCTGGGACCGCACCAAAAAGAAAGGCAAATCCCATGCCGACAATCTGGATGCCTTTGTCTACATGGTGCTAAGCGATGAAGCCCTGGAAAACAAACTAATGCGGAACTATCTGTACCGCGATCGCAATTCGCTGGCGGTCTATGCCAAGGCCATGTACGGCATGGCGCTGGTCAAGGTTGAAGACAATGATAAACTGGCCATGGTCGTAAAAAATATTGAACAGTTTCTGGTTGTCGACGACGAAAACCAGACCGCCTACCTGAATCTTCCCAACAACCATTACTGGTGGTACTGGTATGGCTCCGAATACGAAGCTCACGCCTATTACCTGAAGCTGTTGTCGCGCACCGACCCGGCCGGCAAAAAAGCGTCCGGCCTGGTCAAATATCTGCTCAACAATCGCAAGCATGCCACCTACTGGAACAGCACCCGGGATACGGCCGTGATCGTGGAAGCCTTTGCCGATTATCTGGCGGCCAGCGGTGAGGCCGCACCGGATTTAACCCTGGACATCTTTTTTAATGACCGCAAAGTAAAAACCGTTCGGATTAATGCCCAAAACCTGTTTACCTTCGACAACAAGTGGGTCCTGGAAGGCAAACAAATTTCCAGCGGAACCCATACGCTGAAGCTTAAAAAATCCGGCCGGGGTTCCGTCTACTTTAATGCCTATCTGGATTATTTTTCCCTGGAAGACTTTATCACCAAAGAAGGTCTGGAGATCAAAGTCCAGCGCCGGGTTTTCCGGTTAACAGAAATCGACAAGAAAATTAAAGCTGTCGGCTCGCGCGGACAGGTGGTCGACCGCCGGGTTGAAAAATACGAGCGCCAACAGCTTGAAAATAGGGCGACCGTAAAAAGCGGCGAGCTGGTTGAAGTTGAGCTGATCATCGACAGCAAAAACGATTATGAATACCTGGTCTTTGAGGATCTGAAGGCCGCCGGCTTTGAGCCGGTTGAGGTGCGCAGCGGCTACACCGGAAATGAAATGGGGGCGTATGTGGAATTTCGCGATCAAAAGGTGGCTTTTTTCGTGCGCCGCCTGGCGCGCGGCAAACACAGTGTCAGCTATCGGCTGCGGGCTGAGATTCCGGGCAAATTCAGCGCTCTGCCCACCAGAGCCTATGCCATGTATGCACCAGAGCTAAAAGCCAATTCCGATGAGATTAAGCTGATTGTTCGTGATAATTAGTGCCCATCCGAAAATATAATTAACCTCCCTGCAGCAAGCTGCAGGGTATCAAATTTGATTTAATCTTTTCCCCTCACCCTAACCCTCTCCCCAAGGAGAGGGAATCGGTGGGTGACCCTGTAGCGAGCTTCAGGGAATTATCAATTTAAAGGACGGATGGGGGGGGATTTCACAGGGGCGGGTTGGGTGGATGGCCCATTACAGCTGTACCCGTTATCAGCCAATTTACGTTGAATATGAGCAGCTTAGAAGCGCGGCAGGTGCAGTTCGTCAATATGGTGTTTATTTTCCCTGACAAAATGATTGACGTAAGGCGGAACCACCTGCCGGTCCAAATAGTATTTAAAATCCGTATCTATTTTATCTTTGGAAACGGTGGCAACCGGCCAGTCCTCGGCAGATTTACAGAAAACATCATATTCGCTGTTTCCGGTCACGCGCGAAATTTTATACAGGTAAAACTCCATTGAGTCCTGATGCTTCTGGATTTTTCGGGCATTTAATTTATACAGGGCTACCAGTCCCATCCCCGCCAGCAGGGCAATGCACACGCTGCCAATTACATTTATGATTTCAGTAAACATCGATCTTTCTCCGAAAAATTTTTTCCACAATAGATATCGGTAAAGTCGTCCGTGTTCCTTAGACCCATAAATGGGATAATTCAGCCCGGCAGCAGGATTATCCTGAACAAGGACGAATTCAGCCAAAATGCCGGAGGTATATGATAAACACGAAATAAAATTTGCAAATCACATGCCATTACAGTGGTTGTCAAAAAAACGTTGCGTTAATCCAACGTTTTTTTGACAACCACTTATACCCCAATTCCGTAATTGGGTGGTTTTTAACCGGGTGCTTTGCCGCATCGATGGTGGGGTCACCGCATCAGCAGTATTGTGGACTCCGCAAAATACGTCAAATTACAGTCCTTAATGCTACCCGGCAACGTCAGGATTTTGGCAGGATTGAATAAAATAGATCCAAAACCGACGTGGCGCTGCGATTCCAAATAAGCGTGCATCGGTTGGACGGCTTGCCTGCGGCGTCTTTGATGCTTAAGATTTCCTCATCATTCAATCAAACAAATTAACGGGTGCAGGCTGCGCCCGATTTCATTTAATGTATTTCTGCCGCTTTTCATATTAATGTTCCGAATGGCGGAATTGCGGCATAAATAGTTGTAGAAAAAGAATATTTTTATATCGGAACGTTTTTTTGACAACCACTATAGAAGGACTTTTACCGTGACGCCGGAAATTGTACTGGTTTTGTCGATCCTGGCAATAGCGATCGTGTTTTTAATCAGCGAATGGATCCCGATGGAGGTCACCGCTTTGCTGGCGCTGGGCGCTGTGGCCTTGACCGGTCTGGTCACGCCGGTTGAAGCGCTCGCGGGTTTCAGCAACCCGGCGGTTATTACGGTGTGGGCGGTCTTTATTCTCAGCGGCGGTTTGACCCGAACGGGTGTTGCCAATGTCATCGGTCGCTTTGTCCTACGCCTGGCGGGCGACAGTCAAACGGTCATGGTCATCGTTATCATGCTAACAGCCGGGGTGATGTCGGCTATCATGAACAATGTGGCGGTTGCGGCTCTGATGCTGCCGGTGGTCATGGATATTGCCCGCCACACCGGCAGTCCGCCCTCCCGGCTGTTGATGCCGCTGGCATATGGTTCGCTGTTGGGCGGTCTTACCACGCAGATCGGCACCCCCCCCAACATTCTGGTCACCGACGCCCTGCGCGATGCAGGACTCAAGCCCTACACCTTTTTTGATTTTACGCCCATCGGCCTGATCATCATGTTTGGCGGCATCGCCGTTATGACCTTTATCGGCCGTTACCTGCTGCCGCAGCGAGACGTCGCCAAAGATTCATCCCGCGCCAGGGGGGTCGACTGGCAGTCTCAAGACGATCCGGGAGAACAGCTGTTTAAAATCCGTATCCCGGCAGCCTCGAATCTGATCAACAAAACCCTGGCAGACAGCCGCATGGGATCGATCCTGGGCTGGAATGTTATCGGTATTACGCGCCATGAGCGCACCATCCTGGCGCCCGGGCCTTCCGATATTTTGCAGGCCAATGACCTGTTGACCGTTGAGGGCCGCATTGAAAATTTAGATGACCTGAAAAGCTGGCAGCAGTTGATTGTTGAAGACCAAAAAATCGATATAACCGAACCGTATTCGGATGAGATCAAAATCGGTGAAGTCCGCGTGCCGCCCGCCTCCCGGTTTGTGGGCAAAACCCTGAATGTCATGGAGTTTCGCGCTCAATTTGGTGTCAATGTGCTGGCCATTTACCGCAACGGCAGCACCAAACGCACCCATCTGTCGGATGATCCCCTGCAGCCCCAGGATCGGCTGCTGGTGGCCGGTCATCAGGAGCGCCTGGAGGCGCTCAGGGAAACATCCGGATTCGATCAATTTCGCTTTGTTCCCCGCCAGGAACTGATCGATGCTTATCATCTACATGAACGCCTGATGGTCATGCGGGTACCGCCGGACTCGCCGCTGGCTGGAAAATCACTCAAACACAGCCGTCTGGGAGATGCGCTGGGCAGCCGGGTCCTGGGGATCATGCGGGGAAACGATCCCATCGTCATGCCGGAGCCCCAGGAAGTCCTGCAGGCTGACGATCGGCTGGCGGTTGAAGGTCGTCTGCGGGATTTTGAAGAATTGCAGGAACTTGAAAAACTGCAAATTGAACGGCGCACCCGCCCGGATATTCAATCACTGGTTTCGGGAAATTTCGGCGTGGTGGAGGCTATCCTTTCCCCCCAGACAACTCTGGTGGGAAAAACCCTGCGCCAGTTGAATTTTCGTGAAAAATACGGTTTGAATGTTCTGGCCATCTGGCGCCGGGGCAACGCCTTTCGGTCCGATCTGCGCGATATGGACCTGCGCTTCGGCGATGCTATCCTGCTACTGGGCCCGCGCGACAAACTCCAGCTGCTGGGCCGCGAGCCGGATTTTGTGGTTTTGACCGAAATGGCCCAGGAGGAATTACGGCTGGAGAAAATAAAAATCTCCGTTTTTATCATGGTGGCGGTTCTGTTTCCGGTCATCATGGGATGGATACCCATCTACATCGCTGCGGTGGTGGGAGCTGCTTTGATGGTCCTTTGCGGCTGCCTGACTATGGAAGAGGCCTACCGGCAAATCGAGTGGAAGGCCGTATTTTTAATCGCCGGCATGTTGCCCCTGGGAACGGCCCTGGATCAAACCGGCGCCGCCCGGATGATCGCCGAAGCAGTTGTCGCTCTGGTGGGTCCTTTTGGTCCTACAGCAGTGATGTTCGGCCTGGTGGCCTTGACTTTTGCGGCCACCTGTTTTGTTCCCACCGCCGCCCTGATCGTTCTGATGGCGCCCATCGTATTGAGCACCGCGGCCAACACGGGGATGTCTCCTTATGCGCTGCTGATGGCGGTGGCCATGGCCGCCTCAGCCAGTTTTATGACCCCTATATCGCACCCGGCCAATATTCTGGTGATGGGGCCTGGGGGATATCGTTTTCTGGATTATATCAAGGTCGGCGGTCTGCTGACCCTGGTCATTTTGCTGATTATCGTTTTTGTGCTACCCTATTTCTGGCCCCTGGCCGGCTGACAGTGATCAATCAATGCAATCATAACACGCCGACCCCTTGTCGACGGGTCGTGTTGAAGGTCATCGCGTAAAGGAGGTGGCACAATGGGTTATCTGATCGGAGAGACTCTCATATATCTGATATTGGCGGCGATCATCGGAGCCGCCATTGCCTGGTTACTGCGGGGGGTGGGCTGTCGCTCCAGTGAAAATCAGCTCAAGACGGAGCTTGAACAAACCCGCAGCGCACTGGAAACTGCCGAAACCAACGGGCGTTCGCTTGAAAGCGCGCTCAACGAGCTGCGTGCTGAGATGGACAGTGAAGCCCGCAAACTTGAGGCCAGAATCAGGGGACTGGAAATCGAAAACGGCAAGCTCCAAGAGACACTCAGCGAACTGGAACCCCTGCCGGGCAGAGTTCAGGAGTGCGATACCATCATCGGCCACTGGGAAAGAGATTTTCAAAACCTTCAACAGCAGAGTGAGAGCGAAATTGCCAAACTGCAGGATAAAATTGCCGGGCTGGAACCGTTGCAGGCGGAGCTGGAAAACTCTCAAAAAGCATACAAGAAACTCAACACTGAACTTCAGGCGCTACAAACCGTTGCACATCAGGAAAATCAAAAAGCACTACAAATTTCAAATCTGCAAAATGAGATTAAACAATTGCAGTCCGTGTCGGCAAAGATAAAAGAGCGCGATACAACCGTGGAGCACCTCCAAAGCCAGCTGCGCTCCCAAGCCAAAACCAAGGATGAAGAAATTGCACGCCTGCAAAAGGAGCTACAAACGCAGCACCGCAGCCGGCGGAAAAAAATTGACGCACTTGCTGAAAGGCTAACTAAAATAGAGCACCTGCCGCAAACCCTGGCCGAGCGCCAGCAGAAAATTACCCGTTTGCAGGAACAGCTGGGTAATGTGGAGCAACAAAAAAACCAGGAGCTGAGCGTGCTCAAGGCTAAAATCAAAACGCTTGAGCCCTTTAAGGCGGCAGCTCAAGAACACAGCCGCGAGGTCGATCAGCTCAAACAACAGCTGGCAGCCGGCAAAAGCCGGGCAAAACCCGCTGCCGGTGCAACAAAATCAGGCAAGCGCCCCCGGAAAAAGCAACTGTACACACCGCCGAAAGAAAAAGATGATCTCAAGCTCATCTATGGCATTGGTCCGGTAATGGAGCGGACTCTAAACAAACTGGGGGTGACTTCCTTTCAGCAGATAGCCAAATTTTCCCGCAAAGATATCGAACGCGTCGCCGGGGCGCTACAATCCTTTCCAGATCGCATCATGCGCGATAACTGGGTCGGAGGTGCCAAAAAAGAATATCGCAAAAAATACGGTAAAACGCTTTAGCAGATTTGGATAATTTGGATGGGGTGGGGGTGTCAGGGAAAAGATCACCTCGCGGAGTCAATGTCAATTAAGAAAATGTAAAGGGGGATATACTGACCCGAACCAGAGACAAAAGCAGAATTGGCATAGGACTCATGTATAAGGCGTCGGCTTCCTGTTATATACCTTCCTCCATCCGGAAAAGTTTATCCCCCCCTGAAGGCCGCATGCTGTTTGACATGGTTTTAAGCACCTTATCGGATGATAAGCGCTCGTGGCTTAAAACAGCCATGGCAGCATGAATACCGTCATACTACCAAATCCCTGCACGGGTTTCAAGAAAAAAATTTCGTGTTATCAAATATTTACAGCATTTGACATTATTTAACAGCATTTGACAATTACGATCGCCAAAAACTGTAAATACAGAAAAATCGCAAATAACAGAAAAATTAAAAAGGGGACAGCCAGCATGGATTTCCCCTTAAGAAAAACCAGTGATTTGCCGATATTATTGCAGGCAAAAAGCCAGGGAGATTTTTCGATAATTCGGGTGTAAAGCACCCGGTTTGAAAACACCCAAATACGGAATTGGGATATAAGTGGTTGTAGAAAAAACGTTGGATTAACGGAACGTTTTTTTGACAAACACTATAAAGGACTGCAGGTGGAATTTATGATTAATGATCACATCGTACAGCGCAGAAGCGGTGAAGATCGGCGTAAAAAACACGACAGACGCAGCGGTTTTGACCGACGTACCGGGAGCTTTGCCAAAGGATTTGATGAAAATGGCCAGGAAAACGTCTATACCACCAAAGAGGCCTGTGAATATCTTAAGATTTCGCGCCCCACCTATCTCAAGTACATTGCGGAAGGACGCCTCAGAGCCATTAAAGTCGGCCGCGGTTGGCGCACGCTCAAAACCGAACTGGACCGGTTTTTGCGCGGAGACTAAATCTTTTAAACTTAATTCATAAAGCCGCCGCTACCGCCGGAAACTTTACTTTCGCTTACTTTTCGAACGATACCGCTTTTTTCAAAATAGACATATAAATTGCAATTTTTTTTATCAATTGAAACCCGACCCGCACCCAGCCGGTCTTTACTGAATGACTTGAAAGCAGACCCGCCGCTGCTGCCGCTGGGCGAGGTGACTTTATAAGTATACTTCCACAGTTCGCCTTTATTTAGCGCACCTTCAACCTTGTCGGGATCGCCGATGAGTTGCTTCACATCTTCTTTGGTCGACTTGCCCTGCTGAATCTGACCAATAATCTTGGGATCGCACACATCGCTGTTACCGCTAGCTGAACGGGCAAAATCGGGCAAAACTATTGCCATTGTAAATAGACAAACCGTCAGGGCGGTTATATATTTACCATTCATATTTTATCCTCCTTTCCACAAACGGCAAAGGAAACTGAGAACCAGATGATGATTTTTGTTTCTAAAAATAATTCCCTAATTTTGATTGACAACCCCGAGCTTGAAATAAGCGCCGACAGATGACATCAAACATATTGACTTTGACAGCCATACCGGAGACATAAAAGCCGCAGGAGACAAAAAATGAAATCCATAAAATTGGCAACCATGGATTGCAAACAGGTCTGTGAAGAGATCGGTGATTTTGTCATCGAAATGGTGCTGACGACCGCTTCCAGCGGGTGTGTGATCGGATTATCGGGTGGCGTCGATTCGAGCACGGCGGCAGCGCTGATCAAAACCGGTTTTGATCGCCATAATGCCAAACTTGCAAAAGATCAGCCGGCGCATGAGTTGGTGGGCTATATTTTGCCGTCAAGCATCAATGCGACCCGGGACGAAACCGACGCCGCTTCGGTGGCCGAACATCTGGGGTTGCGTTATGAAATTCACAACATCGAAGGCCTGCTGGAACCTTTCAAGTTAACCAATCCGGAAGCATTTGATGATAAATTCCATAAAGGCAATATGATCTCCAGGATCCGGGCCAACGTTTTGTCAACCAAAGCAGCGACAGAAAATAAAATTTTAGCCGGCACCGGCAACCGCGATGAAGATTTCGGCATCGGTTATTACACCCTTTTCGGGGACGGGGCAGTGCACCTCAGCCCCATCGCCGGTTTACCCAAACGGCTTGTCCGTGAAATGGCCGCCTTCCTGGGGCTGGACAAACAGATCATCCACCGCGAACCGACTGCCGGTTTGGAACTGGGCCAGAGCGATTTTAAAGACCTGGGATATGATTATGATGTGGTTGAAATGATCACCGAGGGCCTTGAGCAGGGGTTTTCCAAAGAGGTGCTGATCAAACACACGCAAATTGCCCCGCTGGTCAAGCGACAAATCAAGCAATACCAATCGCTTTACGGCGATGAAAAGTTGCCTTCCGTGGTAGCCGTAGTGGAAGATGTGATCAAGCGGCATCAGCAGGCCAAAGGCAAAATGAAAATTGTCCATCCGCCCACACCCAATATCACATTGACATACGATTGATCAATTTTTGCTTTTCTCTAAATAATTTATACCGCTTTTCATAATAGTGTCCCGATTCACGGAATTGCGGCATAAGGGGTTGTAGAAAAAACGTTTGAATATCGGAACGTTTTTTTGACAACCACTATAACACCCAAAAAAGACCATAGATAAGGGGAGAAAAATGTCTGAAGATGCCTTGCGCAAGCAATTATATGGATCATTTAAAAACCGCGCCATGATGTACTGGCACATTTTTGAAGCACTGAAGATAGAAGTCGGCGAACAAAAAGCCACCGAGATCATAAAGCGCGGGATATACAACCGCGGCCTGGAAATCGGCAAGCCGTTCAAAAAATTCGCGCCCGCTGACCTGCACGGATTAAAAAAGCTAAAGTTAACCGTAATATGGCAGATAATAATATCGGGGGATTTGTGACTTTCTGGCGCGGTAATGCCGTCCGCAAAATCCAAATTGCCCCCTTATCAGCGTACAGTCCAGCATTCGGA
>Ga0265303_10001462_pt1 | contig 14539 bp, 11 predicted proteins | sample Helome_2_FD_192494 | JGI IMG/M metagenome (GOLD analysis project Ga0265303, IMG submission 192494) | Marine sediment microbial communities from subtidal zone of North Sea - Hel_20160317 (Illumina Assembly) | ecosystem: Environmental > Aquatic > Marine > Subtidal zone > Sediment ... | reverse complement strand
TCGACGGCAGTCTGTACGTTGTAACCCACCACACCGGCACCCCGACTCTTCATTGAGCGCGCATCGGGATCGGTCAGTGAGATTTGTTGGCCCGGTGCTTTAAGCATCCGGGCTTCGACTTTTTTTTAAGCGCGACATCTCCTTCTTCAGTGATGCGACCTTGTCTTCCAGGCTCCGCGTCTTACCCTCAGCCGGCTCCTGCCGGTCAGCATCAGCCAGTTGCTGCAGGTAGCTTTCGATCGTGGCGTCCGCTTCGGCTATACGGCGTTTCATCTTGGCCCGGGTGAAGTTACGGTCGCGGTTGTTGACCGCCTTGAACTTACTGCCGTCAATGGCCACGAAGGCGTTGGCAAACAGGTTGAGGTTACGACACAGAATGACGAACTGACGACAGACCAAGCGAATGGGCACGCCATTGTCCTTGCGAAAGTCTGCGATGGTCTTGAAGTCTGGCGCCAGCCGTCCAGTCAGCCACATCAGTTCTACATTGCGTTGCGCTTCGCGTTCCAGTCGTCGACTCGAATGCACCCGGTTGAGGTAACCGTAGACGAATAGCTTGAGCATGGTGGTCGGGTGATAGGCCGGACGGCCCGTCTCGTTCGGCTGGATCTTGAATCCCATGCCAGACAGATCCAGTTCATCGATGAAGACATCGATCACGCGACATGCGCTGTCTTCTGCAACGTAATCATCGAGGCGTTCGGGAAATAAGGTAGCTTGAAAGCGATCCTCGCCTTGAATAAATCCACTCATTCTATGAGTCCTTCAGCGGGTGAGTATGATTATATCGTGAGTGGAGTTTTCACACAGCCTCGGCCGGAAGCCGCCCTTAACAGTTACCTGAAGTGAACGACTGCTATTCGACGGAAAGCAGTCGTAGAAATCACACAATTTTCGACAAATCCAATGGCTGGATCCGGCCAACAGCGGTACTTGAGGGAGCGTTAGAATGATGGGGCATCAAGCCCGTAGGGCGATTAAGAGTGGTTGTCTTGTCTTTCGGTCTTTTTGGGAATTAAATGGCTAAGGCTTTGGCCTGGCGTTAATGCTCTCATCTGGTTGATCACCTGAATTTGGAAACCATTGGTTTATACTTCCTGCTTAAGACAAATCTTTTTAAATCATTTTAAAGGACACAAACCATGTTCCGATCCGTAATCCTTTTGATCATTGCCTCTTTTACGACCGCAGTTCATGCTCAGGATGTCGAAATGCCCTTCGAGATATCACCCACGGCTACTTTCAATGAACCATGGGCCATGGTTTTCCTGCCCGATGGCCGTTTGCTCGTGACGGAAAAAAGAGGGCATCTCTACGTGGTCACACAGGATGGTGGCAAATCGAGGGCGGTTGAAGAAGTGCCCAACGTTGACTACCGTGGACAAGGTGGTTTGGGTGATGTCATCATTCACCCTGATTTTGAAAATAACCAATTGATTTATCTCAGTTACGCCGAGGCCGGCACGGGCAACGTGCGCGGAGCAGCAGTTGCCAGGGGCCACCTGGTTGGGGAAGGTGATAACTTTCACCTTGAAAATGTGGAAGTTATCTGGCGACAAAACCCCAAGGTCACTGATGACGGCCATTACGGACATCGCATGGCCTTTGGTGCGGACGGGCACCTGTTTATTTCATCCGGCGACCGTCAGAAGTTTGAACCGGCGCAACACATGACCGGTAACCTGGGCAAGATTGTCAGGCTCAATGATGATGGCTCCGTGCCTGAAGACAATCCATTTTTCGAGCGCGGTGATGTGACGGCCCAGATATGGACGCTGGGTCATCGCAACCCCCTGGGTCTGGCTTTCGATGAGAATGGTCGCTTGTGGAATACCGAGATGGGACCGTTACATGGTGATGAACTGAACCTGGTTGTAAAAGGTCGTAATTACGGCTATCCCATCGTATCCGAGGGCGACCATTACAGTGGCGATCCCATTCCTGATCACGATACGCGACCGGAATTCGAAGCACCCAAAGTGGCCTGGGTTCCCACCATCGCCCCGGCGGGTTTTATCTTTTATTCCGGTGCACAGTTTCCCCAATGGCAGGGTTCTGCGCTGATAGCTGGACTGGCCTCGCGTGCCATCATTCGTGTGGAAATAGATGGCGATTCGGCGCGTGAGATCGAACGTTTCGATCTTGGTGCACGTGTTCGTGAAATCGAGCAGGGCCCGGAAGGCGCTTTATGGGTGCTTGAAGACCGGGATGGCGGGCGATTATTGAAACTGACAGCATTGGACAACTGAGCGCTTCGGATTCATTTGAGTGAAAAATACGGAATTGGCTTTATGTTGACCTCAGAGGCGGCACCGCCGTCAGGGGCGGCGTGTGACCATTAGGCTCCAATCCAGGGCTTTTATCATATGACTTTAAACTCAGTGGCAAGCCGCCACTGGTTAATTATTCTGACGCTGATGGGTTCTCCGGCCACTTCTTATACGCAGGAAGTGGAGGAAACCCCGCTTGACGAAATTATTGTCAGCGCGACCCGTTTAGAAACTACCGTTCTTCATGCGTCCCGTTCAATCTCGGTTATTGATCAGCAGCAAATTCAGAATGGAATGCAGCAGTTGTCATTGGATGAGTCGCTGGCCAGGGTACCGGGTCTGTATATGCAAAACCGATATAACATGGCGCAGGACCTCAGAATTTCGTTGCGGGGCTTTGGCGCGCGCTCTGCCTTCGGCATCCGTGGAATAAAGATCATCGTCGATGGTATACCTGAAACTCTGCCTGACGGGCAGGCGGGTGTGGATAGTATCGACCTGGGCTCAACGAAAAGTATTCAAGTGTTGCGTGGGCCGTCTTCTTCTTTATATGGCAATGCATCCGGTGGTGTGATCGTGATTGAAAGTGAGTCGGGTAGCAGGCCACCTTTTATTGAATCCAACCTGGCCACGGGTGGGTTGGGATTTCAAAAATATCAGCTGAAAGCCAGTGGCGTGACAGGCAAGTTTGACTACCTGGCAAATATCGCGACTCAAAAACTTGATGGATACCGGCAGCATTCTGCGTCAAAAGGCACGCTTTTAAACGGACGTTTCGGATATCGTATCAACACGGATGATTCTCTGACCTTTGTTGTTAACAGCAGCGACCAACCCCGCGCTCAGGATCCGGGTGGTATCACCGCTGCACAGGTTGAACTGGATCGAAAGTCAGCACGTGTCGCGAACCTTTTATATGATGCAGGTGAAGCCCTTGATCAGCTACGTGTTGGCGTTGTGTATAAAAGAGATCGCGCCGCTGGCAGCCTTTCGATTCGAAATTATTATGTATGGCGTGATTTCGCCAACAAACTGCCATTTGAACCCGGCGGTGTCGTTGATCTGGACCGCTTCTTTTATGGTCTTGGCGCAAACTACACTTTTGGAAATGTGCTGCCGGAACAGTTGGAGTTGCTACTGGGCTTTGACATTGAGCGCCAAAATGATAACCGTAAACGATTTGATAATGAACTGGGTGATATAGGCTCATTGACACTGGACCAGCGTGAAAAAGTGGATGGCAACGGTTTATTCGTTCAAAGCACATATGAATTCAATGAACGCTGGGATATGACTGCCGGCCTACGTTATGACAGCATAGATTTTGATGTGTCAGACCGTTACATCGAAGACGGTGATGACTCAGGTACCATTGAGTTCGACCAATTCAGTTTTTCTGTTGGTGTAAACCGAAATTTGGAACAGGGCGTGTTGTTTGCCACACTCGGTAGTTCATTCGAAACCCCGACCACCACTGAACTTGCAAATCCGGATGGTAGTGGTGGCTTTAACCAGTCCTTACAGCCACAAACCGCATTAAATTATGAAGTAGGGTTCAAAACCGGCACCGCGAGGGTTTTCTTTGAGGTTGCTGCGTTTCATATTGATCTTAAGGATGAACTGGTGCCCTACGAGCTCCCAGGTTCGCCAGGCAGAACTTTCTACAATAATGCCGGAAAATCCACGCGAAATGGCATCGAATCATTCGTTTCCTGGGCCGGTTCCGGTGGTTTTGGTGTTGACGTCTCGCTGACCTGGTCTGATTTTAAATTCGATGATTTTATCGACGACAATGGTCTTGATTTCTCCGCTTCCAAATTGCCGGGTGTGCCGGATATTTTTGGTTATGTAAGCTTGAATTACAAAAACAACAAGGGCTTCTCCATCGTATTTGAGACCAGCTATTCAGGCAGTCTGTTTGCCAATAACGCCAACTCGGTCAAAGTGCCCGATTACCTCGTTTCCGGCTTGCGAGTCAATTATGAAATGCGTAAAGGACGATTGTTATGGCGACCATACGTCGGTATCAACAACATATTTGACGAGCAATACAACAGTAATATACGTATCAATGCCTTCGGTGGGCGTTATTACGAACCAGCACCCGAGCGCAATGTTTACGCAGGTATTGTGATTCGATTTCAAAAAGTAATGGGGTCACCCATTAGCCGTCTCCGGTCAACTGGCACAGAGTAACCCTGATGCCAGCCATCATTTTATACTGATGGCAGTGTTCTGATTGCGCACCTGGGTTTTCAGTCTTGGTGCTGCTTCGATAGGAAGCGCACCAGTCACCCATCAGGATCTAGGCGTGGCGATCTATTGCCGGCCCCAAGCGGCCAAGCCGCTCCAGAAAAACCTCAGTACCCGCACATGGCCAGGTTATTTGTACAGAGTCAGGGCTACCCTCATCAGGGTGCCAACCTCAAGAGAGCTCATGTACCGGGCGCTTCAGATGAACTGCCATGTTAAGTGCCGTGACGGCAACAATCAGAGAGACCAGGATTTTCACCATACCCCATATAGTTGTCCGTCACGGCGCAACTTTCACCTGAAAGCGCGGGTCACATCGAACTCCTCGCCGCGTTTGAGCATGTGATAGCACGCCCGGGCGAGCTTGTTGGCTACCGCCTTTTTGGCCACCAGGATGTGTGCTTTGGCTTTCTTGCGTTGATAAAAACGTTTGATTCTTGGATCCCAGATCGCACCGTAGTGGCCTGCCTCCATAAAAGCCCAGGCCAGATATTTATTACCGTTCTTTTTGTTGCCCTGACCTTTGTACTTGTTGTTGCTGATTTTCTCGGACTTCACACATCGCGCGTACGAAGCATAATTGCCTGGACTGGCAAAGCGTTCAATGGTGCCGGTTTCCAATGCAATGGTCGTACCTAGTACAGGGCCGACTCCCGGCATACTCTGCAACAACTGATAGTCCTCGCGCGGCTTGATATGACGCTGCAGTTCCTGCTCGATCTTCCTGACGGCACGTTCAAGCCAGCAACGTGCCTGGTGGGTGATTTCTCCTCCCAGCAATGCGTGTCCTTGCAGATAATCTGCGAGCTGCCCCTTCGTCAGCTGCTTGATCTGAAGGGTATTGAGTCGTTGGCCACTGTGTCGGGCAATCAGGCTCTGTAAACTCACGTGGTGTAGTGATCTCTGTCGCACCAGTAACAGACGCCGACGCAGCAGGTCGCGAAGGGCGCGTTCTTCCTTGGGGTAAATGTAGCCGGTCGGCAAAAGACCCAGCCGCAACAGGTGTGCCAGTTGTCGGGCATCGGTAAAATCATTGCTGTACTTCAGGCCCGAATACTCAGGTAGTGCACTGGTGTGTGCCAAACATACCGGAAAGCCCGCGTCCATCAATCCATCCACCAGCCAATACCAGTTATACGTGGATTCCACCACGCAAGCGGACAACTCCGATTGATAGATGCACAGTACCTCGGTAATCGTCTCAAGGTCATTAGGCAGGCGCTTCTCGTATACCGTGCGATCACGTTCATCCAGTACCGCAACAACGCTGTTGTTGCTATGTAGGTCAATTCCGCAATAAAGTGTCATTATCGTCTCCTATTTTTTGTGGTTTCGTTTCGGTTTGCACTTCAACGAATACCACAAGATTTAGGAGGCGGCTAGGGGATTATCAGAGTCAAATGCCGATGACTCTGGCATTTGACTCTGACACCATAACTGCCATAACTGAGCAGCGGTTCTTGATAAACGGACGGGCTTGCCGGCAAATGAGAATGAAAAGTCTGATTTTTTAGTGAGAGAATTCCTTTGCTACTTTCACTTATCATGTTGGGGCTGCGTCGAATGATGCACTTGCTCTAAATCTGACGATAAGGGATTGATGTCATGGCGCAATTTAAAAATATTGTATTTGAGGGTGGGGGAGTTTGGGGCATCGCTTATGAAGGGGTGCTAGCTGAGTTACATAGTAGAAAAGCGATAGATTTTAACGCGTTGCATCGTGTCGGCGGGGCCTCTGCGGGTGCGATTAGTGCTTGTCTTCTTGCTATCGGATACCAACCAGACGAATTGGGCACCATTTTGAAGCAAACCGATTTTAAGAGTTTCCAGGATGATGACCTGGGGTTCGCCCGTGATACTTCCCGTTTGCTAAATGAATTCGGCTGGTACAAAGGTGACGAGTTCAAAAAATGGATGCGTAAAAGGGTGAGAGACAAGATTAAACAGGTAAGCGCAGCAGCGGGAATCAAAAACCCAAACCCGCGCCCGACATTTTCTGAACTAAACACCTGGCAAGCAAAACTTTCAAAAAAAGGTGTGCAACTTCCGAAGCTATACGTTGTTGGATCTAACCTTTCTCAGCAGAAACGCGAAATATACAGTGCAGAGAAAAACAATTTCCCATCACTTCACATCGATGATGCGGTACGGCGCTCTATGAGTATCCCACTGTTCTTCGCGTGTGAACGCGGAAAGGGTAGGGACGTTATTGTGGATGGCGGTCTGACATGGAATTACCCTATAAATATTTTTGATCAGAAAAAATACTTGTCCGCAAAAGAAATTGGTAAACCGGTCAGTTATTCCAACGATCCGGGTTATGTATTCAACGCTGAGACCCTCGGTGTTCGTCTGGATACAACCAAGGAACTGAATTTCAATATGAAAGATTGGGAAAATGAGCCGATAAAGATCGACAATGTCGTGAAGTATGGTTGGGCGCTAGCCTCTTTTGTTCGCGCAATAGCTAATAAATCCCACCTGCATAAGAACGACTGGACGCGCACCTTGTTTGTTGACATTGGTGAAGAAATTGGCTTTACCGACTTCGATCTGACAAAAGCCCAGCAGGAGTTCCTGGTTGAGGCAGGCAGGAAGGGTGTCGGGACATTTCTTGATTGGCGTGATTCAGTTAAAGGGCAGAAAGAGATACAAAAAATTTACACTGAAATGGCACCGTAAGTCGTGCTTGTGGTTTCTGTATTCATGATAGGAAACGTTTGAGGAGGTATGAGAATGACCGATGTGGTATATGGCAATAAACCGGAAACAGTACTTAGATCAGACCATCGCAACAGTGCCTCCAAAACCAACCATGTATTGCTGGGAACATGGTTGGAAGTTAAAGACAGGCATGGGGATTGGTTAAAGGTTATTACAGCCGGGCGCGGCCCAGGTGGTTGGGTTCATAAGGATGATGTCAAAGACACACCATGTTTGAAGGTGTTCATCGTTGATGTTGGACAGGGCGATGGTGCCATCATTGAAAGTCCAAGCGGTAATCTTTTAATTGATGGCGGTCCATCAAAGAAGTTTCATTCATTTCTAAGAAGTCTGTACTGGCCAACCATTAAAACAGGTAAAAAAATTCATTTTGATGCGGTTGTCATGAGCCACCCGGATATGGATCACTTTCGCGGACTGACTGCAACGCTTGAAGATCCGGATTTTTCTTTTGGCAGAATCTTTCACAATGGCATCATCCGGTACGACAAGAGTAAACCTGGTCATCCAGATTTCGACCTTGGTCGGTTAAAGACAGACGCAAATGGTCAGAAATTACTGACTAAAACTTTCAGCACCTTAGCCCAGGCGCAAACCCTCGTTGAGAGTGGCAAGCTGATGGCTACGTTTCGGGATTTTTGGAAGGCTGCCGCAAAAGCCAAAGTCGAAGGCCGATTGCAGGGTGCTAGTCGAATAACGAACCGGGACGGCTTTCTTCCCGGGTTCACATCCATCGGTCCTGATGAATTGCATATCGAAGTGTTAGGTCCCGTGCCCACCAGTAGTAGCGGAAACTTTGAATTCGTCACGTTCCCGGACCCGCATAAACACCCAGGGACAACCCCCAGTTCATCTCACACGCGCAACGGCCACTCCGTGGTTTTGAAGCTTACCTTTGGAAGCCATACGTTTTTATTCGGAGGCGATCTGAACATCCCCGCACAGGATCACCTGATCAAATCACATGGAGATCCAAACCCTTTCCGGGTCGATGTTGCAAAGGCATGCCATCACGGTTCTTCAGACTTCAAGGTTGATTTTCTTAAGAAGGTTAATCCCCAGGTCAACGTGTTTTCCTCGGGCGACAACAAGAGCTTCGACCATCCGATGGCCGATGCTGTTGGTGCGATTGGTCGCTATACCCGGGGTAAGATTCCATTGCTTTTTTCAACCGAACTGGCCCGGGCCGAAAACAAAAGCGGCATACACTATGGGTTGATAAATGCACGTAGCAATGGAAATACTCTGGTAATGGCGCAAATGAAAGAGCAGCACAAAAACAAGGCTGACATCTGGGATTCTTTCGATGTGCCGTGGCTGGGTAAATTTCATGGGATGAGTTAAACATCTATTTATCATGGGGACAGGTAACTGTCCCCACAGATCTGAATGGTACTTCGATGTCAGCTCTTTTCAGTTCCAAAACGCATTTCTTGTCTCCCCGTCTTGTTTTTTGCTTCACCCAGACAACCGTAAAGCATCTTCCTGACATCCTTTTGGTTTTCCAGCATCAACCGTACGCGTTGTTTTGCCCGGTAAAGTACGCGGTCGAAATGTTCTGATTTGATACCGAAATCCAGGCAAATAGAACTTTTATTTTCTTCATACAAATAAAATCTTTGCAGGATTTGCCGGTCTCTTGGGATCGACAACTGATTCAATATTTTCTGCAACAAACATCTGATGATTTTTGCATCTATTTCCAGGGTCGCGAGACTCTCTGCCTGGTACGGTAATTGGCAAACCTTATCCCCCAGATTTTTATAGCGATTTTCAGTTCTATGATGAGTGATGACAACATTTGAAGCCGTGCGTCTTAAAAATGAGCGGATACTTTTTGGTTTTCGTATACCGCCGGCGCGCATCTTTTTGAGTGTGATCAGTAAGGTTTTTTGGCAACAGTCGCTTGCAATGTCCGGGTCTTGGGTTTTGCTTAGAAGCATCGACATCAAATCGCTTGAATAAGCTTCAATAAAATCAGCCTCGGCCTTTTCATCTCCGATTTGAATTTTATTTACAAGGCTGACTGACTGACTAGTCGCCCCGTTTCTATCAATGTGTGCGGAAGTGACCACAGAGCTCCCATAAAGGCCAGCCTCTTATTCTTCAAATAACGAAGAAAATAAACCGCCCTCGATTCCGTCTCAAACGTAAACCTGTGTTCTTCTCGCTCTGTGAATTCGGCCTTAATTGTCCATATGGCCTGATTTAAGTATAGCGCAATATTTGAATTCTGCTTTTTGAAGAGCTATGGGGTCAGTAGTTGTGGGATCAGAGTCAAGTGCCAGGGCCATCGGCGTAAGTTTCATTGATCCGATTATTCATCGCAGGCGCCCTTGGGTGAAAGTAGGCACTTTAGACGAATGCTGACTAAAAGTGATGTTCAATCCACTCAGAATGCTGGCAATATAGCTTTGATGCTGTCTTGTATCTATACTCCCAAGGGTGTATATCAAACCTTGGGCTGGGTTGGGCCTTCGGCGTGAATTTGGGTTTGGAATGATGCTGGCGATTCATTCGATTTGGGACTAAGTTGATGCGAATTTATAGGAAATCGGTATTTCATCTCCTCGCAGTAACCGCAACAGCGTGTGCGATGCTGGCCGGCTGTGGAAGCCTTGGTCCCAAAACCATGGACCGGGATCAACTCAATTACGGGAACAGCATCGGCGACAACTGGAAGAACCAGATGCTGGTCAATATCGTCAAGATGCGCTACGTCGATATGCCGGTATTCGTCGATGTTGGCTCGATCGTCAGCGGCTATTCATTCTCGACGACGGTTAATGGCAGACTCGGGTTCAATGACAGCTTCAGCACCACGAATTCACAGGGCCTGGGTGCAGGTGCCACCTATACCGATCGGCCGACAATCACCTACATGCCCAAGACCGGTGACGATTACCTGAGGGCTATTCTCGAACCGGTTTCACCCCGCAAACTTCTTTCGCTGGTCCAGGCCGGCTACAGCGCGGAGTTGCTCTTCACCTGGTCGGTCCAGTCGATAAATGGTATCCATAACTGGTCGGCAAGCGCCGCGGGCACCAAGGCCGCCGATCCGGCATTTCTCGAATTTGTCAGACTGATTCAGGAATTACAGGAACTGGGCGCGGTGGGCTTCGAACTGGAAAGCAATGCCAAGAACAAGCATGACATCATCCTGGTTCTCGACAAGCGGAACCTGGCCGAATCCACCATGAAGAAAAGCAGCCGTTCCGGGGAGATTATCGGCCTGGATCCGAACCAGGATCGTTACCGGGTGATTTACGCCCCGTTCAAAGTCGATTCGGCCACGCTGTCCATTCAGACCCGGTCCGTCATCCAGATGCTCGGCGCGATGGCTGGCTTCATTGAGGTGCCTGCCGAGTCCGCCTCGTTTGCAACGCCCGGCTACGACCTGTCACAGACTTCAAGGCTTCCATTCCATGTTCTGTCTGGTCCGGACAGGCCGGACCAGAGTTTCGCCGAGGTCAAGTACGACGGTAACTGGTACTGGATAGATAATGCGGACATCTCATCCAAGCGTGTTTTTACGCTGATGTTGTTCATCACGACGCTGACAAACCAGGCCACGGAGGATAATGTGCCCGTGTTGACGATCCCGACGGGGTAATCCGCCTCACTGAATCAGTCCTGCTGGACTTCATCGCTCGGCTTTGTGTTGATTGAGATTGGAAGTATGAAACCGCTTGTTGCCGTGGTTTGGAAAGTTGTGGGGTCAGCGTCAAGTACATGCTGTCTTGTGTCCAGGAGAATCAATCCCCTGTTCAGTTCCAGTTCATTCTGGATTCAGTCTCTATTCAGCACCCGGCATGCAAGCTCTAGTCGTGTTCAACCAATAGGAGTAATCGATATGAGGCGTATGACACGAATTTTGTCTTTGGGTGTATTGCTGTCAATCAGCACGGTAGCGCTGGCCGGAAAAAACAATGATCGCAATGGTCATGATGGTTACTATGATAATTCTGGCGGACGACATCACACTGCTCGTCACAATGACTATGATAACCGCCACTACAATAATGATCGTTATGACCGGCGCCATTATTCAAAACACCACCGCTATGGCAAACGGCATTATGTGAATAACAAGCGTCATGCCCGTCGCCACTCGCATCATGGCTACCGTTGCTACGATTGGCACCAACGGGGTTATGTCGCGCCTCGTGTGCAATATAGATACGGTGGTCCTGAACTGGTGATTGTTTATCAGCCGAGCGTTGGTTTCCATATCGGTGGCGGTTAATGCTTGGGTCAGAGTTACAACCACCCTTGCCGGCCAATTGATGCTTGGCTTCGAGAAGATGTAAAAACAGACGAGGACACCCATGCACTTAATCTCTCAAAGTGATGGGTGTCCTGTCTTTACCCCCGTTTTACCCCAATTTTACCCCTTTTTCTTCCCCTCGCTGTATTCCTATGACCGGTTTGAAAAATTCTTGAAGCGGGGCTTGTCTTTGGCTTTTGCCATGGCCGCAGCAGCGTTGATTTTGCCCTTTCTTAGCAGGTCTTCCAGTGAATCATCCATCGCACACATTCCTTCGTTAACACCACCCTGGATCACAGATGCCAGCATGGTGGTGTTACCTTCGCGAATGATGTTGGGCAGGCTGTTAGTGCGCAAAAGTATCTCGTAAGCTGCGCAACGCCCGTTACCATCCGATGTGGGCAACAAAAGTTGCGATACGATTGCGCAAATCGAGTCGGCCAGGGTGGTGCGTATCTGGGACTGCTGACTGGCTGGAAATGCGTCGATCAGGCGATCGATGGTTTTGGTCGCACTGTTGGTGTGCAGGGTGCCAAATACCAATGTACCCATTTCGGCTGCAGTGATGGCCAATTCAATTGTTTCCCTGTCGCGCATCTCACCCACGAGGATAACGTTGGCATCCTGACGAATGGTGGCTTTCAGGGCATCGGCAAAGCTGAGCGTGTCGTGGCTAACCTCACGTTGTGAAAGCACACATTTTTTGTTCAGGTGAACGAACTCAACCGGATCTTCAATAGTGACAATGTGTTTACTGAAGTTTTCGTTGATTTCGTTAATGATCGAAGCCAGCGTCGTGGATTTACCAGAACCGGTTGGACCCGTGATGAGGACCAGTCCACGCTCAAGGTAAGCCAGATCGCGAATCGCTTCAGGTATATTGAGATCGTCAAAAGTGAGAATTTTCTCAGGGATGATACGGAAGACAGCCCCGACACCCTTGTGCTGACTCAGGAAGTTGACGCGAAACCGTGCCTCGCCCGGAAGAGCCCAGGCGAAGTCCAGGTCGCCACAGGCTTCGAACTCCATCCACTGTTCCTCGGAACATATCTCACGCAGCAACTCTTTCAGTTCTTCATCCGAAAGAACATCCCAGCCCTCGACATCCGTCAGTTTACCGTGGATACGCACCCGCGGAGGCAGGGTGGCGAGCAGATGCAGATCTGAGCCCCCTTTTTCTTTTAGATATCGAAATAGCTCGTCGATCCTGGCCAAATCGTTCTCCTGTTAATTGAAGTTATCGGGTTCTTCCGCGTATTTGATCGCCTCTTTTTTGGTGATCACCTTGTCATTCATCAGTTGGGTCAAAGATGCGTCCAGAAGGCGTTGACCCTGGGCTCTGCCTGTTTGCAGAGCAGATTTTATCTGGTAAGTCTTGTTTTCCCGGATGAGGTTGGCGACTGCATTGTTGTTGACCATTACCTCAAGCGCTGCAACCTGCCCCCGATTATCCGCCCGCGACACCAATCGTTGGGATATCACGACTTTGAGAGACTCCGATAGCATTCTGCGAATCTGGCAAATCTGATCCGGCGGGAACACGCTGAGTAAACGGTTGACGGTGCGGATGGCGTTTGACGTATGAAGTGTCGCCATGACGAGATGACCGGTTTCAGCAGCGGTTATGGCCAGCGAGATAGTTTCTAAATCACGCAGTTCGCCAATAACGATGACATCGGGGTCTTCCCGCAGGGCCGCTCTTAAAGCCGTTGGAAACGAATCAGTCTGGGCCCCGACTTCCCGTTGGGTGACGTTGCACGATTTTGAGGTGTGCACGAACTCAATCGGGTCTTCGATGGTCAGTATGTGATCCGGTCGGCGCTCATTGATCAAATCCGCCATCGCGGCCATTGTCGAAGATTTACCGCAACCCGCCGGACCTGTAAATAGCATCAGTCCCTGGTGAAATTCGGTATATTGCTTAAATTCCTTGGGAAGGCCGAGCTCAGCCAGTGTTGGCGGCGTCGGCTTGATGGTGCGGAATACCGCGTCGTAACCGCGTTGTTGTTTGTAAACGTTGGCGCGAAAGCGCCCGACTTCAGATATGTCGTAGGCAAAATCGACCTGATATTGCTCATTCAGTTGTTTGAGTTGTACCTCACTCAAAATGCCCATGATAAGACTCTCGCACGCTTGCGAGTCCAGGACATCCGGTGTGGCGTCAAGAAAACCGCCATCAACTCGAATACGTAAAACTGCCCCGCTATGGACGTGGAGGTCACTGGCATTCCGCTCTATTGCTTGTTGCAGTAGATTTTGAAGGGTTACTCCGGGGCCATAGTCAAGGAAGCCAGACTTGTCTGCTTTTACAGGTTCGACAGCGCGAACGGACTCGACTGTACGAACGGGCTCGACTGTACGAACGGGCTCGACTGTACGAACGGGCTCAATATCCTGAAAGGATTCGACGGCTTCTACGGGATCGTCCGCCTGAATAGGTACTGCGGTGAGTTTCCCATTAATCTTAACCAGCTTGACCTGGGGTTTAGCTGAAGGAGCCGGTGAATTTGACGACCTGGATTCAATGGTTGCAAGATCAGCTCTTGCCTGCATCGGGGCTGTTGTCATAAGCACAACACCCGTGTCGAATTTATCATCATGCCCAATTGACCAAATTCAGAATCAGTCACGCACGTACAGGTGATTAGTATCATCTGTTGGTTTTTCATGTGGTAATCCTTTACCGTCTATTTCTTCTATTGATTAACAATCCATGTCAAAAACTTACACTTTGACCATTTGTAGTATTTTTATACCTGCTGGGTGGCTTTCAGTCTGCTGACAAAAATGACAGTATTTCAACACGATCGGTATTGCCGAATAGAAATGGGGTCAGGTTGACGTGGGGTTATTGTTTAACAGTTTGTAACAAAATTATTCGCCAGCAGGTGCTAAATTAGCTGTAAGTCCTTTCCAGCCAGTTAACGGAAGGAACACTGGTCACGCACCTCCCCCCTTCGCGTGTGGAAAGGACTTTTTTACTACCATCAGCCATGTTTACTGATAACCTCGTCGATCTCATCAA
>Ga0265303_10001460_pt1 | contig 14548 bp, 7 predicted proteins | sample Helome_2_FD_192494 | JGI IMG/M metagenome (GOLD analysis project Ga0265303, IMG submission 192494) | Marine sediment microbial communities from subtidal zone of North Sea - Hel_20160317 (Illumina Assembly) | ecosystem: Environmental > Aquatic > Marine > Subtidal zone > Sediment ... | reverse complement strand
AAAAATGGCCCTAACCCCCTGACAGAAAGTTCTGTTGCACCTCCATTTTCGCGGTGTGAAGTGGCACCGGTAATTGTTTCGAGTGCAGCACCTATCGACAATGCCGGTATATCGCCGATTTCCTCGGCAGACAATCCATCGACTATTTGTGTGGAGGTACGTTTGAGATCGATCGAGCTTTGGATAGTCGCTCTGGTCCCGGTAACAATGATCTCCTCGATTCCGCCGGTTGAGCTATCGGATTGATCGTTCTCCTGAGCAGCAATTTCGGCACTTGCGATCAAAGTCAGGCTTGCGGTCAATATTGCAATCGCTTTGTGAGGTTTCGGCGAGTACTGAGGACGTGTGATCTGCTTTGGTTTAAACATGCTTAATCTCACATTATTAATTCTGTTATGAATGAATTCATTAAGTGTTTTGTGCAGCAGCATCTTATTGCTCCACTCCGACTGTTGCCTCAGAGGTACTCGAGTTATAAGGCGAAGCAGCATTGTCCGTATCGAGCGAGTCGCCATCCAGGTAAGACTCGAAGTCATCAGTGAATACTTCTGTAGTACCCGCCGTATCGGAGTAAATCGCTATTTCATCGACACTGAATATGCCTGTAACTCCCATCACGCGAGAATTGTCACCCAATCGGAATGCAACGTGTGTCACGCCATTGAAGGAATTGTTGGTCGGTGTAAATGGCGCAAGACTGACGCCATCTACCGTTATCGTTACCGCGGGAAGCGTTGTTGCCGGATCGCCCGGATACTCCCAGGTAATAACCACATCCATGAAGACATCCAGTGTATGCGGAAGCGTTGAAGTATCGATACCGCTTGGGCTTCTCACACCAAAACTGTCATCCCGGATACGGAAATCGAGAATCGCACCATCGTTGTTGGTGTTCGAGTTGAACAAGGTGATGAAGGCATCACCATCGCCCAGCGTATCGTCCAGTCTCTTCACCGCAACTTCCAGGCGACCAGCTACGAGCGGGCCAGCGGCATCCAGCGCATATCTCAACTCACCTGTATCGGTGTCGAGCGTGTCGATGATTTCGGCAATTTGATTGCCAGGAGTGCCAGGACCGCCTGCTGTATCCGGTTCAGCTCCAACTGTTGCCTCAGATGTACTTGAGTTATACGGCGAAGCAGCGTTGTCTGTATCGAGCGAATCGCCCTCCAGGTAAGACTCGAAGTCATCTGAGAATACTCCAGTCATTCCATTCTTATCGGAGTAAATTGCTATTTCATCAACACTGAATATGCCTGTAACTCCCATCACGCGAGAATTGTCACCTAGTCGGAATGCAACGTGTGTCACGCCATTGAAGGAGTTGTTCGTCGGTGTAAATGGCGCAAGACTGACACCATCCACCGAAATCGTGACCTCTGGAAGCGTTGTCCCCGGATCACCCGGATACTCCCAGGTAATCAGCACATCCATAAAGGCATCCAGCGTATGCGGGAGCGCAGACGTATCGATACCGCCCGGGCTTCTCACGCCAAAACTGTCATCCCGGATACGGAAATCGAGAATCGCACCATCGTTGTTGGTGTTCGAGTTGAACAAGGTGATGAACGCATCACCATCGCCCAGGGTATCATCCAGTCGTTTCACCGCAACTTCCAGTCGACCTGAAACAAGCGGGCCAGCCGCGTCCAGCGCATATCTCAACTCGCCAGTATCGGTGTCGAGCGTGTCGATGATTTCGGCAAGTTGATTACCAGGCGTGCCAGGACCGCCAGCTCCTGTAATTCTCTCCACAGTCGCTTCGGATGTACTCGAGTTATACGGCGAAGCAGCGTTGTCCGTGTCAAGCGAATCGCCATCAAGATACGATTCGAAATCATCAGAGAACACTTCAGTGAAGCCTGCTGTATCGGAGTAGATCGCCAGGTCATCAACACTCACTTTCCCTGTGTCTGCGCGCACGCCACTATTGTCACCGAACCGGACGGCAACGTGTGTCACACCGCCAATGGAGTTGTTGTCTGGTGTAAATGGAGCAAGGCTGACGCCATCCACTGAGATCGTCACTTCCGGATTTACCGTTGTGGACCCGCCCGGATACTCCCAGGTGATCCGCACATCCATGAAGGCATCCAGCGTATGCGGAAGCGCCGACGTATCGATGCCGCCCGGGCTTCTCACGCCAAAGCTGTCGTCGCGAATACGAAAATCGAGAATCGCGCCATCGTTATTGGTGTTGGTGTTGAACAGGGTGATGAAGGCATCGCCATCGCCCAGGGTATCGTCCAATCTCTTGATTTTTAGTTCCACTCGCCCTGCCGCAAGCGGGCCAGCGGCATCCAGCGCATACCTCAACTCACCTGTATCGGTGTCGAGCGTGTCGACAATGACAGCGACTTTGTTTTCTCCGGAAGGAGCAGCGCCGCCGACGCCATTAATGGTTATCACCAGGTCAGCAGTGGTTCCGTCAATCGATTCGATTTGAATGGTATCCGTCAATCTGTCGCCCTGAACCATCGCTGCAATCGTTGGGTTCGTTGTGTCGAGCGTGTATTCCCAATCGCCGGAAGGCAGGATCGAGAACGTTCCGTACGTGGTAGCTCTCGCCATTTGCGCGATAAGCATGTCCTCACCCGGATCCGGGTCAATGACCGTCACCGTACCCATCAATACCTCGGTGCTATCGCTATCGATGGCGCCCACTAAATCGAAGAAAGCAGCCGGCACTGGATCTGCAGTCGCGCCGGCGTCATAGACTTGAACTGCCGCGTCGACTGAACCGGAATAAATTCCACCCGGGGCGCTAGTGAGCGAGTCGCCAACGAAGTAACTCTCGAAATCGTCCGCAAATTGCAGTGCTGTCCCGGCGGTGTCGGAATAGATTGCAACGTCGTCGATAAGGTAAGAACCAAAAGGAATGGTTGAACCGTTGTCGCCGAAGCGCCACTGAACGCGCTCAACGCCTTCACTAAACCACTGACTCAGGTCTGTGAAATCGCTGTCTACAACCGCTGCAGTAGGGAATGGGCCTCCATCCAATACTACGCCATCAATGAGGATCGTGATCTGATTCGCTTGCGACATATCCCAGATGATCTCGATGTCGTACCATTGATTGGGTGTGAACGGCGCTTCGATGATAGTGCGCCCCGGGTAAGCTTGGCCGTAGGCAGGGTTGTCCGTGTTGCGAACCAGGAATCTAGGCTCTCTGACGCTTCCATCAGGGTTGGTACCTTGTCCTTGTATACGCAGATCGACCAGTGATTCCGCAGAGCTGCCAGAAGAGCCATACAGTGTAATGTACGCATCTTTTTGATTGCCATCGTCGGCAAGGGCTTCAGTCTTCAGGAATGAAAACGAGAGTTTTCCTTGCAGCAGATGAGGATCCAGATTGTGTCTTAGCTCACCCGTGTCGCCGTTAATGGTGTTGGTGATTTCAGCGACTTGTGTAAGCTTTGTAATACGGATAACCAAATCAGCCGTTGTGCCGCCGTCCAGGGAGGTAAGTGCAATGGGGTCAATGAGAGATTGACCAACTTCCAGACCGGCCACTGTTGCATTAGCAATGTCCAGGTTATAGGTCCAGTCGCCGTTCTCATCGATGCTGAATGTCCCGTAAAGGGTCTGGACACCAGTTTGCGCAACGACCCCGTCTTCACCAAAGTTGTCATCAGTAACGATGACCGTACCTGTAAGCGTTTGTTGATTATTCGGAATCACAGCGCTTAAGCTAGCAACATCAAATACGGCTGCTACTGGCTCGTTGTTGATTGCGTCCAGCACGCCGGCCGTAGCAACGCTATTCAAGTTGCCAGCCACCGGAGAACCGCCCAAATCTATGGCCGCTTGGCCAAAGTCATCCCGTGTGGACTGAGAAAATGTGCCATCCGCCAGATCGGCGCTGAGATTAATAATGATGTCCGCAGCCGAAGCGCCAGCGTCGTTAGCGTCCAGTTGCGAAATCAAAGCCAGCGCTGTCGCATATTTTCCTGCATCGTCATCGATTACGGCGGTCGTCACCAAATTTGTTGGCGCGATTTCGGTAATGTCACCAGTATCGCCAACGCTAAAGTTCCTGCCAACAGCGGTGTTGTGAGTAGAAACCGCTGTGTTCAAATCACCCGCTGCTTCAGCAAGCTGGGTAGCAATTTCAGTTAATGGCGAGACGGTAAAAGTAGTATTAGCGTCAACATTGACGACCGCACGGGTGGCAGGCGCATCGAGTACGAGGCCCGTCGCCTCATCGACATAGGTTCCGCCAGTACAGGAAATTAGCGCTGTTCCGTCAATGGGAATTAGCGCACCGCCACCGAAGCTCGCTGAACCGTTGCTGGTAGTGCCAGAAGCCAACGGAGTGGCAGCTGCGGCACCGCCGGAATCGACATCAGAGATCTCACAATCGGCCGCGTCTACTAGACCATGAACATAGAGCGCGTCAAGGAAAAAAGCGGCTTGAATGTCGAGAGGCGCGGATGCGACCGTCTCGCGAAGACCGGAGTCATCGGTATACCGAACAACAACAGTAACAGCTTCACCGCCTTCGTCCTGGGTTAGCGTGTAAGAAGAGGAAGTCGCACCGGGAATCGGATCAGGATCTTGATCTGAGAACCACTGATAGCTCTCACTGCCAGCCTGAACGCCATCGGGATCCGAAATCGATGCCGTCAGAGTTTCGCCTACAACGGCTACACCGCTTAGGCTCGCGGCCCCGTTAGAGCCCTGCACCAGAGAGACATTATCCCTGTCGCTGCCACAGCCGACGAGCGTCGTAAATAGCACAGCAAATAGAAAGACTTTATGATTCATTACCCTGAACTCCCACATCAAATTTGATCTTGTTCATATCAGCCTGCTCGCTCACCGTGGCTGTCATTGCATTGAGAGAGTCGCTCATCAATCTCGTTCGAAATATTCAAAATGGCAGTTAATACCAAAAATCCAAAATAAAAACGTCTCTACCTATCATTGAGTTATAGACCCCAACAATGATCCATAACCGAATGATGTAACCAATTTGGCAACAATAATTAGTAATCGAGCAGCTTCAGCGTTTCGAGTTCGATCAAACCGGCAACGCCACCTTTTTGCGTATTGCATTTCTTATTCGATTGACATCAGCGTTGTTTTGGTTAACCAACTAATTATACTATTGGTTCGACCAAAAATCACAAATTTCTTGCTGAATTGGTAAGGCCAATACTTTGTGATCGGCTCATCCTGTCAGGTTTTTACCTCGCCAATTCGGGCTGATTGTTTAAGGTTCCTCACAAATGGACAATTCGGATATGTTCAACCTCAACGGAAAAGTAGCGCTCGTGACGGGCGCGACTCACGGGCTCGGGAGGGCAATGGCCAATGGCCTGGGCGCAGCAGGTGCTCGTCTTGTCATCAACGGCAACTCGTCACAGGAAAAAATAGACAAAGCCGTGGCCGCATACAAAGACGCCGGACTCGACGCGTTCGGCTATCGCTTCGACGTGACGGATGAGGGCGAAGTGGAGGCTGCCGTCGAGCAGATCGAGTCTGAAATCGGCCCAATCGATATTCTCGTCAACAACGCCGGCATCATTCGCCGCGTCCCGTTGCTGGAAATGCCGCTTGATGAGTGGGAACTCGTTGTCAAAACAGACCTGACGAGCGTATTCGTCGTGTCGAAGGCCGTTGTGGCACGCATGGTTTCCCGGGATCGTGGCAAGGTCATCAACATCTGTTCGGTGATGAGTGAGCTGGGGCGCGATTCGGTCGGGGCATACGCCGCGGCGAAAGGGGGCCTGAAAATGCTGACGCGCAACATGGCGACGGAATGGGCGCGGCACAATATCCAGGTCAATGGCATAGGCCCGGGCTATTTTGCAACCGAGCAGACCAAGCCGATCAGGATCGACGGGCATCCGTTCAACGACTTCATCGTTGGCCGCACGCCAGCAGGTCGATGGGGTGACCCGGACGATCTGCAGGGTGCGGCCGTGTTCCTGGCCTCGGCGGCCAGCGACTTCGTGAATGGGCAGATCATCTATGTGGATGGCGGCGTCCTGGCGACGATTGGTAAGCCGACTAACGAGTAGCTGCCGCGATACTTCCGGTTGATTTTTGAGAGCTCATCTTCAGGCTTGCGCCAATGAATAATATTGCGAGTGAGCAAAGAGCAAAAAGTAAGCGACCCCAGATCGGATTCGGGATCAGGGCCATCAACAACATTCCGGCTCCCATAATAATCACCATGGTCCCGAGCTTGTTTCTTTGCTGCCTGTCCCACTCATTTTGCCCGTCTTCCGCAAAAACAGGTGTTTCGAGATCGTCGAAGAATCGATCTGTTTCATCTCGATGCAGATCTCGCTCTTCCCGGTAGAAAAAGGTCGTAGCGCAAAAGAAAGCCGCGGTGAAAAATACGTGCGCAGCAATAGTCAAAACCACGTTCAATTCACTGGCCTCACGCCGGGTGAGATCCTCTATCCCGATCCATGCTGCAAAAACATCGGCGGTAAAGACATTCGCCACCAGCCACGAAACGCCCAAACCGAGTGCGACGGTGACCCAGGGTGCCCATGCAGGCGTCTTCTTCACAATCAACCCGAGAATTAGTGGAATGAGAAGAGGCATCTGGATCATCGTCGTGACCGACATCATCAGGTCGAACAGACTGAGATCCTGCAATGACATAAAGAACTGGGCGACGCAGATAACCAGGATGCCGTTCACGAGGCTGACAAGCCTGCCAACCCGCAATTGGCGGTCGTCGTCTGTTTTTCGATCAAGCCTGATCATAAAAGGTTGATACACACTGCGCACAAAGATCCCGGCGGTCTTGTTGAGGGCGGAATCCATGGAAGACATCGTCGCGGCAAAAAGCCCGGCGACCAGCAAGCCTACAGTGCCCACCGGCATAAATTTTTGGGTGAATGTCAGATAAACCGAGTCTGTGGCTTTACCGCCGAGATCTGCGTAGGCGGCTGCCGCGTCGGGATACAGTATTGCCGTCGCCCATGGCGGTATAAAAAAGATAATGCTGCCAACACCCATCAAAACCATCGCCAATAATGCGGCTTTTCTGGCGTTGTGTGTGTCTTTGGCGCTCAGGAACCGATATGACTCGTTCAGATTCATGACGGTTACCAACTGTTTGGGCAGAAAAAAGGCGAATGTGCAGAACAATATGAGGCCGTAGTTCATGTTTGGGCCCATAACAAACCCCGACGGAAAGTTTGTTACCAGGTCTACCGGGCCACCAACTTCAATAAGGGCGACGATCGCGCAGGCAACAGAGACTACGGCGACCACCAATGTTTGAACAAAGTCAGAGGCGACGACGCCCCAGGCACCGGAGATAACGGATACAAACAGAACAGCAAGCCCTGTCGCGATGATCGTGAGACTGATATCTGCCTCAAAAAAGGCGCTCGTAAAGACTCCCAGAGCGTTTAGCCAGACTCCTGCATTGATGATGCTAAAGACGATAATCGCCCAGGAGAAAAAGAGCTCATTGTGTTCGCCAAATCGTCGCTTTATCCCTTCAGTCGGAGTGTCTACTCGCATCTGGCGGAACCGGTGCGAAAAATAGGCCCAGCCACAAAAATAGGCGAACGTATTGCCAAAAAAAACCAGACTGATGGCGAACCCGTCATTGAATGCTTTGCCCGCAGCGCCGGTGAAGGTCCAGGCAGAAAACTGGGCCATAAAGGCCGTGGAACCGACCATCCACCACAACATCCGTCCGCCGCCGCGAAAGTAATCGCTGGTGGAGTTCTTCGCCAACTTCTTGAAGGCAAGTCCAATACCAATAATCAGAAAAAAATAGCCGACGATAACAATGTATTCGTAAATCATGTTATCGGCTGTTTCTAATCACAGGTGGCTTACATCAACCCATCGGTCATTCTTACGAATCAGGTCGATTATTTGTTGATACTGGCTGCCTTCTTTGAAGGTCGGGTAGGGTTCAAACTCGAGGCCCTTGATGTCCCTCACAAACTCGCGAATGAGATAGGTCCAGTTGCGTTGCGTGTCGTCCTCGATATCGGGCACCGATGCGGCAATCGCGTCCGGCAATGACTGTTCCTGCCAGCCTTTGCCGTCGGCATACAGATAGAGAGGTCCGCTGCCGTAGTGCCCCTTGATGTAGATGGCGCCTTCGCTGCCGTAAATGACAATATGGTCCTCGTTGAACCGGGGCTGCAGGCCGCCGTGGCGGAACAGGACGGACACGGGTTGTTTCGCAGGATACCGGCTGTCGAGTTGTGCGAACACGGTGTACGACCACTCCACGTCGGATTCGCCCCATTCGAGGTTCGGGTTGTCGATGTCCTCCGGGATCAGTTCGCGGCGCGTCTTGAAGTTATGCACGCCCTCCACAATTGGAGCTTTGCCCAGGTCATTCCTAGTCTCGCCGCTGATCGCCAGGATTTTATCTCCGATGATGTACGTCGCGATCGATATCAGGTGCGTGAAGTTGTTGTTGAGGCGTCCACCGCCGGCCTGTTTGGTGTGCGACCAGCCGAAAGGAATGTGGCGTTCGAGATTGAAGTGCGAGATGCACTCCATCTCGAGAGGTTCGCCGATGGCGCCATCGGCAACGAGTTGTTTCGCGTGCAAGATGTTGGGCCCATATCGATAGCTTGCGGCGAAAGCCGTCTTCACGCCTTTCGTAACCGCCAGTTCATACAGCTTCCTGGCGCTGTCGCCGTCCTGTGCAAGCGGTTTGTCACAAAAGACATGGCATCCACGCTCGATTGCCTGTGAGATCGGCGCGACGTGGGCACCACCCGGCGTACCGATCGCGACGATATCGGGTTGGCAGTCCCTGAGGGCCTGCTCCCAATCGGTACCTGTATACGGGATGTCGAGTCTTGCGGCGACCTCGTTGAGAACGCTTTCAGTCCTGCCAACCATCCCGATCACTTGCGCAGATTCTTCGCGGAAGGCCTGCGTGTGTCCTTGTGCGGCAAAGCCGGTTCCGCAGACAAGTACTTTCAGCTTGTCGCTCATTGTCACCAGTTCCAGAGAGTCCCGTCTTCGAGTCGGCTGACGGGCAGATACGATCGTTTGTACGGATAATCCTTCGCGGCGTCTTCATCGAAGTCGATGCCCAGCCCCGGTGCTTCGCTGACATGCAACATGCCGTCTTCAATGCGCATGTCGTGACTGAACAGTCGCCGGGTTTCGTCGTTGCCGAAGCCGACGAATTCCTGGATGCCGAAGTTCGGCGCCCAGGTATCCAGGTGTGCATGGGCAGCGAGACAAACAGGGGACAGATCGGGCGCACCATGAGGCGCCGTCTTCACGCTATGGATCGCGGCGAAGTCCGCGATACGCCTCATGGGAGTGACGCCTCCCGCGTGGGTTGCCGCGGCCCGGATGTAGTCAATCAGCTGATTCTCGATCAGATACTTGCAGTCCCACAACGTGTTAAATGTCTCACCGATCGCAAGGGGGATAGTGGTGTGCTGGCGGATGACGTCATAGCTCTGCTGGTTTTCGGCAAGCGATGCGTCTTCGAGGAACAGGAGGTCGTATTTCTCGAGCAGCTTGCCGAGCCGCGCCGACTCGATGGGGGTCAGGCGGTTATGCACATCATGCAGAAGATGAATGTCGTTGCCGAGTCGATCTCGCGCCGCCGCAAAGAGCCCTTCTATCATGCTGAAGTATTTCTGTGTGGACCAGGTCTCTTCAGGTGGCAGCGACCTGTTGCCCTGCAGTTCGAAGTAGTCTTTCTTGTCGCCGAGTACCCCGTAGGTCACAGGCAGTCCGGGCACGGCAGACTGGAGCCTGATTGCCTTGAAGCCCTGGCCCTTGAGGTCGTCCGCATTGTCCAGCGTATTGTCGACGTTCTCGCCGTTGGCATGAACGTACACGGTGACACCGTTCCGGCTTCTTCCGCCGAGGAGCTGGTAAAGCGGTAAGCCTGCTGCCTTGCCCTTGATGTCCCACAACGCCATGTCGATAGCGGCAATGGCGGCCATAGTGATGGGCCCTTTGCGCCAATAGGCGCCGCGGTACAGGTATTGCCAAATATCTTCAATCCTGTGCGCGTCGCGGTCAATTAGGCACGGCGCCACATGCTCTTGCAGATAGGCGACAACGGCCATTTCACGACCATTAACGGTTGCATCACCCAGTCCGTAGATTCCGTCTTCAGTGACGACCTTGACGGTGACGAAATTTCGCCCGGGACAAGTCACCAGCACTTTTATTTCTTTTATTTTCATTCCGGCACCGGTCGAACACCTCGTCAGGCAATCATAGCGCAACCTCGCAAACGAGACGGCGAACTATTATCTATATACGACATTGTCGATTTCGTATTCGTTGTTATTCGCACGTAACGGAGCCGTGTCCTCCATCACGACGTCTTTAATCACCGTAATGGGCTCGCCGTTGGTCAGGTACAATTCGAGCGGTGCGCTATTGATCCAGCTCGAGTCTGAAATATGTAACTTTTGCACGCCGTGGAACTTGAGAGATGCGCCGATTTTGTTTCTCGGCCCTTGCCCTGTATTCGTGAACTCATTGCCTTCAACAACGACGATCGGCCCGAACGTGCTCTCATCGGTGCCACCCCTGTAGATGTCGGCGACCGATCCCGCAATATCGGTGAACTTACTTCCCCGGATGTTGACGTTTTCGACGTTGTAGATTCCCAGGTCTTCCGTTTCCTTGTTTAGGGAAAGAATCGAGCCGGTGACGTTGGTCATCTCCGTATTGAAAATGTCAATCGAATCGGCGAACGTGTTTTTGTACACTTTGAGAAAATCGAAAGTGTGGTTGACATCGAGATTGGTAACCTTGGAATCACGAACGGCTAACGAGTAGTTGCGGTTCATCGAATACCGGCTCGTCCTGACCACACTGTTGCCGGCCTGGTCGGGAGACTCTGCCCCATCGATCCAGAGATTCTCGAGCTCCAGGGCGCCCCCATTCTCCAGGACAAAGAAGCTCGATTTTTCGGCACGGACAACGGCTTTGTCGCCACTCTCTGTCTTAATCGTGACCGGGTGATTGACGACAGCGTATTTCGTCAACAGATATTCCCCTCCATTCTCAAGAAGTAAGGTATCGCCCGCCTTGCTGTCGTTCAGTGCTTGTAAGATCGTGTTCGTGCCTGCCGGGACTGCGTGCACGTCGCCGCTCTGGAACGCCACGACGCTGTCAATTTTCGGATAGAAGTTGGCTCCGGCCTCTTCTTTGGTAATCGGCAGTTTGACCTCACCGAATTCGATTTCGTCAACTAACGACTGCGCCGGTATGCGCAAGCCGTGTTCGTTCTCTGCGACAGAGTAAGGGTCCTTTCTGAACCCGTTCGCTATCGGAACACTCACCTCTTCATTGACTACGTTACCGTCAAAACTGATACCGGAAATGTCATCGTAGACGGTAAACGGGTCGAGGTTCGACTTGCCCATGATGATGTTGCTGAACATCGTCGAGCCGGTGGGTGGCGCGGAGCGTTCCTCGTCACTTCCAGCACACAGTTGTATGTGGTCGCTATCTACAACGATGTTGTTGTTCAAGAATGAGTCAACAACCGGGTCGTATCGATTGATCGGACCGTTCGGGACGCCGTTCATAATGACGAGCGCACCGCGGAATCGATGGCCGGTCAATCCGTAGAGGTAGTTATTTTTGACAGTCTGGTTTGCATTGATAATACGAATTCCACCCGTATTGGGCTTTCTGTTCCCCAAAAAGTAGTTGTTCTCTACGAGGGTGTGATGACCATGACGCATCGTAAGCGTACCCTGGCTCTCGTAAAACACATTGCCTCGATACTCATTGCCACAAGACTTGTTCGAGATAATTTCGAGCTCGCCACCGGTCCGATCAAAGTAATTATTACGAACAACAGTATTAGAGTATTCCCTGGAATAGTGGCTGGTCCCGACTCGTAACGTCTCACCACCGTTAGAGCCCAGAGTTTCTCGTGGGCCAAAGTAGTTGTATTCGATCAAATGGTCGTTTTCCAGGCTGGCCTCCGTCGTCAATCTCACGGCCAGGGTAACGCCGCGGTTGCCCTTGCCCGTCAACGAGTTGTGATCGAACTGATTTTTCTTGCCGTAGATAGCCACCCATGTATCAGAGTCATGTCGCTCCGGGTTGCTGAAATTGTCAATTACGGTATTGGTCACCCGTGAGTTGTTCGCCAGTTCCTCCTTCGAGGTACGAAAGGAGATAACTTCACTGGTGGGGGTAAAGCCGTCCTTGAATACCAGCCCCGATACGATGATGTGCGAACCTGAAAAAGCGAGATTGGATTGACCCGTAATAATCACCTTGCCCGGTTCTTCGGCCGTCAGTTCGATTGGCTTGTCTGGCAGACCTTCAGCCCTGAGCCTAAATTCGACGTCGGACCATTTGCCGTTCGCGAGAACCACCTTGTCACCCGGATGCAGCGTTTCAACCGCTTTGTCGAATTCTTGAATGGACCTTACGAGTTCGCCGTTGTCCTCTTGTGCGCAAGAGGCAAGTGCCAGGATCAATACGAAGGGGAGCAAGTGAAATTTAGAGCTTATCCGCATGGTTCATACTCTGGATTTTGATGATTGAAAGAACTGCAACATCGCTACCGCTGCAGCGTCTGCAGCGTAAATTGGACTGGATGGTTAGTCAACCAATTTGCCATACCAAAACACAGGTCGGTATGGCCAATTTTCATATCGACGGCGCGTAATTCGATCTGTATCCCACCAACACAGGGCGGGAGGAAGCGCAATTAAGATGGATAAGCGATTGTAAGAGATCGAGAAATCGAGACCCTGCCGCCCAGCACCCGATTGGCCCGACCAATATTGCGAAAGGGCTATAGACAATCGGTTAACAATTATGCAACAATTGGTCCGTTGAGCCGTCAAGAGCTCACCGACATACTGAATTTATGCAGGGGAGAAATCAAATGAACTGTCAACGTACTATTGCTGCGTTAGTGCTCGGCGTATCGACGTTAGCCTTGACGCCAACTGTCTTTGCGCAAGACGATGAGGGACCAATAGAAGAAATTATTACTGTCGGTATCCGCGGATCTCTCGCAAACGCTGTCGAGGCAAAGCGAAATTCGGATAACCTGATCGAAGCAATTTATGCGGAGGATATCGGCAAGCTGCCTGACCAAAACCTCGCAGAGGTTCTCGAGAACGTTACCGGTATCCAGATTACTCGTACGGCGGGTGTCGGTACCGGCGTTCAAATCCGTGGTACTAACGCAAACCGTACCGAAATCAATGGTGTTTCCACCATGGGTTCCGGTTCTGGACGTACCGGCATCAATTTTGAAGATGTTTCTGCGGGCATTATTGCCGGTGTTGAAGTGACCAAAGCGCCGACAGCGAAAACGATTGAAGGGTCTGTGGGTGGAACGATCAACCTGACAACGATACGCCCTCTTCAATTGAGCGAAACCCTGGGCTTTGTCCGCGTCCAAGGGGAAGATAGCAGTCTTACGGAGGACAGTATAACTCCCAGGATTTCAGGTACATTTGGCGACAATTGGTCTACTGACTCCGGAGAACTCGGAGTCGTTATCAGCGCAAGTTACGAGGAAAAGGATGTTTCCGCCTTCCGTCCTCGCACCGATCGCGATAACTTCGTTCTGTCAGATGGCGGCGAGGCCAGTGCGCAACCTTTCGATTTCCTGCCAATTCAGTTTTTTGTCCAGGATTACGACAATTTCGAATATGAAACGACCAACGTTGCCGCTACGTTGGAGTTCGCGCCGAACGATGAACTGACCTTCTTTTTTGATGCGATCATCAATGATCAAGATCGCAGGCAGCAGAGTTCGAGGATTCAGGCGTCGGGCATCTCTGGCAATAAGGGTATCTATGTTCCTGATGCATTTGAAACGGTCAATTTTGGATCGCTAGTGGGTTCAAGTGGCAGGCAGAATCTCGGCTCTATCCAGGCAGCCCTCCAGGGTGTCATTCCCATTGATGGTGACGGTAGTGACGGAAATGCGCGTATGTCAACTGAAACGAACCAGCGCCAGTCCGACAGCAAAATTTTCAGATTGGGTGCCGATTGGCAAATAAACGACCGGCTGTCAGCGCAAATAGAGGTGTCAACGTCAAGCAACGATACTGATACTCCTCAGTTGAATACCGTTCTTAACTTTATCAACCCGAACTCGCCTCTCGACTACGCGGCCTTATTGGCTAACTGGGACCTGAACAGAGCCAACGGCGACACCGCTCTTTACGACAGTAATGAGAATGGCACGCCATTCGAGTACGATCTAACGGGCGGTTCGCTCGCATTTGGCATCCCGGAAAATGTAGCAAACGGCGTATCGACAGCGGAATTGCTTGATCCCGCGAACTATGTGCTTCGTGACATACAACCAAGGGATGACAGAGCCGAAAACGAGGAAACTGCGTTTCGAGCTGATTTTTCATTGGATGTAGAGTGGTCAGCTTTCACGTCAGTGGATTTTGGCGTTCGCTGGAATGAAACTTCAAGCCTTAGAGACCAAGTTCGTACAAGCGTTGGCCTAAGAGATATTGGCGACAGTCCAACCGGTGACTTGTTTGCAGACATTCTCAGAGCTGGCCCCACCAACTTTAATGACGCAGATGGCAGATCGCTCTACGTTCGTGATTTTCTT
>Ga0265303_10001459_pt1 | contig 14550 bp, 10 predicted proteins | sample Helome_2_FD_192494 | JGI IMG/M metagenome (GOLD analysis project Ga0265303, IMG submission 192494) | Marine sediment microbial communities from subtidal zone of North Sea - Hel_20160317 (Illumina Assembly) | ecosystem: Environmental > Aquatic > Marine > Subtidal zone > Sediment ... | reverse complement strand
AAGGGTCGAGCAAAGGCTATTTCCCGCAGGTGTCGGGTTTCCGGGTGTGCATCGATCGCGGTCGTGATAGCGGTGACCGTATCGTCAGCCTGCAGGTGCCCGCGGAAGAAGGCTGGCAGGAAATCTCGGAAAATGCCGAGTACAGCGTCGTTGTGCCCGACTATCTCTATCGCGGTGGCGACGGTTACGACATTCCGAAAGATCGGGCCGTGACACCGCCAGGCTCGGAGCTCAAATACCTCGTGCTTGACGCAATTCTGGCTGCCCAGGCCAGGGACGAGAAGATCGGCGCGGCCATAATGGTTGAAAACCGGCGCATTCATGAGCTCCGCGAGGCCGGGGAGCGGTGCTTCCAGGACTAGTGCAGCCCCATGAGCACGCGTACATGAGTCTCTACGCAGCGCGCGAGGCTCTGCAATTCGTATCCACCTTCCAGCGCTGAAACAATGCGATTGCCAGCCGATGCCGCAGCTACCTCGACGATCTGCTCGCTAACCCAGCGATAGTCGGCGTCGGTCAGGTTGACGTGCGACATGTCATCGTCGCGGTGCGCGTCGAATCCCGCTGACACGAAGATCATCTGCGGCTCGAATCGTTGCAGGGCCGGCATCCAGTGGTCCGTAATGGCAGCCCTGAATTCCGCGCTGCCGGCACCCGCATTCAGTGGCACGTTAACGCGATTCGGCGCATTCTCGAGCGGCGGCGTGAACGGATAGAACGGGTGTTGAAACGTTGAGCAAAACAACACGCGTGAGTCGTCACTGAACATCTCCTCGGTACCGTTCCCCTGGTGGACGTCGAAGTCGAGTACCGCGACTCGTGCGACTCGATGTTCCTGCAATGCGTGCGCAACGCCGACGGCAATATTGTTGAACAGGCAAAATCCCATGGCCCGCCGGCTCTCGGCGTGATGGCCCGGCGGGCGAACGCAGCAGAACGCCGATTCCATCTCTCCGCCGGCAATAAGATCGACGGCCTTGATGACAGCGCCGGCTGCTCGCCGGGCGGCAGTCAGCGAGCCGGGGCTCACGACCGTATCGGGATCGAGCCGCGCATACCCGCTCTCCGGAATCATGGACATGATCGTGTCGAGGTGATCCTGCGCATGAACCCTGAGAAGCTCTTCGTCGCTGGCCAGAGGGGCATCGAAGTGCCGCAGTACATCGGCTAGGCCCGTTGCCACGAAGCGGTCGTTGATCGCCGCGAGCCGGCGTGCGCACTCGGGGTGATCCGCGCCCGTATCATGCCCCAGGCAAGCGGGGTGTGAGATCATGGCGGTTCGCAAAGTGGTTATCCCGTATTGAGGCTGCGGCGTTGGCGAGTGTAAAAGTTCGCAGCCGCAAAATAAAACCGGAGGCAGTCCTGCCCATGAACACACATTACCTGGCCCCGCTGTTCACGCCCGAAAGCGTCGTTCTTTTTGGCGCAAGCGACCGGCCTGATTCCGTTGGAGGCATCGTCTTCAAGAATCTCCTGACGGCAGGCTTCGAGGGCCGCATTTTCGGCATCAACCCGAAACGCGAGGAAGTTCAGGGACAGAAGGTCTACGCGTCTCTCGAGCAGATCGACGGGCCTATCGACCTCGCGGTCGTCGCCACGCCGGCCACGAGTATTCCGGCGATTGTAGAGGCCTGCGGCGAGCGGGGAATCGGCATGATGCTGATCCTGTCCGCTGGCTTCCGCGAGACGGGGGCCGCAGGACGACGCCTCGAGGACCGCGTGACTCAAATGGTCCGGCGCTACGGGATCCGGCTGATGGGCCCCAACTGCCTGGGCATCATTCGACCCGACATCGGGCTCAACATCACGTTCGGCAACAACAACGCGATACCGGGCAACCTGGCATTCGTCTCCCAGTCGGGGGCCATCTGTACGGCGATTCTCGACTGGGCCGAGGGCAACGACATCGGCTTCTCGGCCGTCGTGTCTTCGGGCATCGCGGCCGATCTGGGATTTGGCGATTACCTCGACTACCTGGTTACCGACCCAAAGACCAAGGCAATATTGCTCTACATCGAGGGCATCAACGACTCGCGTCGTTTCATGAGCGCGGTCCGAGCGGCCGCGCGTATCAAGCCCGTTATTGCCCTTAAGGTCGGGCGACACGCGGCAGGGGCCGAGGCATCGATGTCGCACACAGGGGCACTCGTCGGCAGTGACGAGACCTTCTCAGCCGCATTGTCCCGCTCGGGCGTGCTGCGCGTCGAGACGATAGGCCAGCTGTTTTCGGCGGCGAAGGCGTTGTCGACAGTGCAGCACCGCGGGCGCTCCGAGCGGCTCGTCATCGTGACCAATGGTGGTGGCCCCGGTGTTATGGCCGCAGATCGTGCCACGGACCAGGGAATAGAGCTCAGTTCATTGAGCGACGCGACTATGGCCGCCCTCAACGAGGTGCTGCCGACCGTCTGGTCTCACGGCAACCCGGTCGACATCATTGGTGACGCGCCGCCGGAGCGTTATCAACAAGCGGTCGATATTTGCCTGGAGGACCCCGGCGTTGATGGTGTGATCGTTATCCTGACGCCGCAGGCGATGACAGCACCGACCGAAGTCGCCAGGGCCGTCATCGAGTCGGCCAAAAAAAGCAAGAAACCAGTCATGACGAGCTGGATGGGCGGCGCCCAGGTAGAGGAAGCGCGTCAGCTCTTCCGTGAGGCCAGAGTGCCGGATTTCGGAACGCTCGAGAACGCCGTTGATGTGTTTTCCTACCTGGCACGTTATGACCGTAACCAGCGGCTGCTGTTACAGACACCGGCCAGGATGACGAGGGGCCAGCAGGCGCCGGATACGGATGGTGCGCGCCTGATTATCGAGGCCGTGCTCAATGAATCCCGGGACATTCTTACGGAGCCCGAATCGCTTGCGGTGCTGACGGCTTTCGGTATACCGACAGTTCGAAATACCGTGGTGCGTACGGCCACCGAGGCGCTCGTAGCCGCTGAGTCCATCGGCTACCCGATAGCCATGAAGGTGCTGTCTTCCGATATTTCGCACAAGTCGGATGCGGGTGGCGTACGGCTCAATATTGCGTCGGCGCAGGAAGTTCGAGGCACCTACAAGCAGCTCCTCGAGCAGGTTTCACAGAAAGTGCCCGACGCGGATATCGATGGTGTCACAGTCGAGAAAATGTATCGCAGCTCGAATGGCAGGGAACTCATGGTCGGTATCATCCGCGACCCGGTCTTCGGCCCCGTGATCAGCTTCGGCAGCGGTGGCACGGCCGTCGAGGTCATGGGCGATTCGGCGATCTCGCTACCACCCCTTAACAATCGTCTCGCGCGGGACCTGATCAATCGCACCAAGGTGTCGAAGCTCCTGGGCGAGTTTCGCAATATGCCTGCGGTGGACATGGAAAAACTCATCGATGTCCTGCTGGCCGTCTCGAGCATGGCTTGCGAACTGCCCTGGATAAGGGAAATGGACATCAACCCGCTGATCGTTGATGAGACCGGTGTCGTGGCCGTCGATGCCCGCATCGTTGTTGGCTACCCGAAACCGTCGACGGACCCGTATAACCACCTGGCGATACACCCGTACCCGGCACAGCTCGTCAAGACTGTGCAGCTCAACGACGGCACCGACATTGTTATCAGGCCGATCCGGCCCGAGGACGCCGAAATTGAGGATCGTTTCATCCGCGAGTTGTCGCCCGAAGCCAGGTACTTCCGATTCATGAACTCGATACAGGAGTTGAGCCAGGAAATGCTCGTGCGTTTTACGCAAATCGATTACCACGACGAGATGGCGTTAATCGCCGTAACCACGTCGAGTGACGGAGAAGAGCAGATCGGCGTCGCCCGTTATACGACCAATGTCGACAAGACGAGCTGTGAATTTGCGCTGGTTGTGTCGGACAAGTGGCAAGGCCGCGGCATCGGGCACCACCTGATGCGCAACCTCATGGAGGTCGCCCGCGATCGCGACCTCGAGGTCATGCAGGGGCAGGTTCTGAGTAAGAACAGCAGGATGCTCAATCTCATGAAGTCGCTGAACTTCTCGATTTCGAACGACCCTGACGATACGGAGATCAAGCTCGTCGAAGCACGCCTCTAGGAAATGGGGACATTCTGCTTTTTTAAAAAAGCAGAATGTCCCAAAAAAAAGGGCGGCCAAAAGCCGCCCTTTTTGTTGGCCGCGAATCCCGCCTAGAAGGAGTACTTAACTCCGAAGCTGATTTCGTAGCGAGACGCGTCGCCGATACGTGGCTCGTCATCGCCCCGTACGACCGTGCGCGGGAAGTTGTGCTGATCCAGGATTCCCCAGTCGTCCAGCAGGTTCGTCAGGTTGTCGATGACGAGGAATGCCGAGGCCTGGTGATCTTCCATGAAGCCCGGGAAGTCGACGTTGATGCGCATGTCGACTTTCGTCCACGATGCGCCTTCCTCGCCGTTGCGCTCGTCACCCGCTGCCAGCACGTTGTCTCTGAAGTCCAGGAACGGCGTGAAACCGTAGGGATCGCTCGTGCCGTTGTACGAGTAGCTGAACGGGCGGCCCGAGTTGTACGATCCATACAGCGACAGGGTTGCGAAGATCTTGTCCGCAAACGTCTTGCGCCAGTTTGCCGTAGCAGAGAAACGATCCTCGATGCTGTAGTTCGACGTCGAACGGACGTCTTCCTGCGGATCGAAGAACGCGCGGTTCTGGTAGTTAGAGAACGCAACCGAACTCGTCATTGGCTGGATGTCTTCGGCATCAGTCCAGGAATAACCAACCGAGTAGTCGAAGTTATCGCCGATGCTCTTGGCGAGCTGAATCGAGAGGTTCTTCGAACGATTGCCTTCATTACTGTTCGTCAGGACGAAAGTCGGCTCACGAACGCTGTCGTATTCCGGGTACGTACCGAACTCGTTCGTAACGGTGCCAACCTGCTCGAGGTCGCCGTGCAGGATCATCGCTGAATCCCGACCCTTCGTGTACAGGAAGTCGGCATTCACGATGTAATCACCCGGGAATACATGGGTGACGCCCAGCGCGAATTTCCATTCTGACGGTAGCTCGAAATCGGGATCGAGGTAGTTGATCTCGAAGTTGTCTCCGGTGCCTGCCGCCACGGCATCATACATTTCGCCGGGGATACAGTACCCGGGTCCTGTCGGTACACCCGACTCGCAGCCTTCCCAGACGATGTCAGTATCGAACAGCGAACGCGTGCCGTCCGTATAGCCGAAGGAACGACCGCGTTGGCCGAATTGCAGCACGTTGTTGTTCTGGAAGTTGTTTGACAGCCAGACGTTGGGGTCGCCGCCGGAATAGAGGCCGACACCGCCACGCAGGGTCGTATCGCCGGTCCAGTCGAACGTGAAGCCGAAGCGCGGCTGCAGCAGGCCTTCACCGTCGAGGTTCGTCGAGTTCGAGAAGCCGTAGTCAGCCACGAAGTCCGAATTCTCGAGCGGTGCGTCGTCCGACGTGTACCAGTCGTAACGGAGGCCGGCAACCAGCGTCAGGCGATCCGAGACGTCGATTTCGTCCTGCGCGTAGACCGTATTGAGCTCATACTCGAAGTCCGCGGCAGCATCCTGCGGGTTATTCGACGGCGCATTGTTGTAGTAGATGGCATCAGCCAAACCCAGCTCGAAATTGTCGATACCGTCGAAGCGGATTTCGGTTTCCGTGTGCTGTACGAACAGGTTGAAGATGTCCAGCGCTTCGCGTTCCACACCGAAGGTCAGGTTGTGACCTTCCAGGTAGTACTTGCCCTTCAGAGCAACAGTCGTGACGTCATAACTGAGCTTATTCGACTGGCGGCTATCGTCACCACCGAGATAAACGTCAACATCGGGCGTCTCGACTCGAATTTCGCCGAAGTCCGTGCCGCCGACCGAGATCTGGCGATTGTCGAGATCGAGGTAGGCAATGCGGAACTCCGTCGAGAAGTTATCGCTCCAGTCGGAATACAGCGTGCCGGCATAAGAATTCAGCTCGGCGCCGCGCTCATACAGGTGATTCTCCAGCTCGAACTCGTTCTGGTCGCCATCCGACTGCGTGAAGTTCTCACCGTCATTGTAGTTGTAGGTGAAAGCCAGGCGATTCTGGTCATTGATATTCCAGTCAATCTTGACCAGCAGCTTGTCGTCCTCGTGATCCAGGCTCTGAGGAACCTGACCCGGATCATACTGATAAAGCGTCTGGGCGATATTGACGATCCTGTCCAGATCTGCCTGGGAAAGGTCGACCTCGTTAACGGCACCGGAACCGATCGTGCCGCGGTCAAAGAGGTTGGCGCCGTCAAGGTGCTCGTAGGCCAGGAAGAAGAACAGCTTGTCCTGGATAATCGGGCCGCCAAATGTCACGCCGTAACGATTCTGGTCGTAACTGCCCGTGTCGATGTCGTCACCTTCGAGGCTGTCGGCGCGCAGATCATTATCCGTGTAATCAAAGAACGCCGAGCCCGAAAACTCGTTGCCGCCGGATTTCGTTACAGCGTTGATATTACAGGCCGAGAAGCCGCCATACTCGACGTCGAAAGGAGCAAGTTCGATCGAAACCTGGTTAATGGCGTCGTAGGAGAACGGCATGCGTTCCGTGGGATAGCCATTCGAGTTCAGGCCGAAGGAGTCGTTCATGCGGACGCCATCGACAGTCAGGCTGTTGAATCTCGAATTCTTGCCAGCGCACTGCACCGCATTGATATCGCCGCGCGACTCGTCGACGTAGACACGCGGGTCGGCACGCAGCACATCCGTAATATTGCGATTGATGGCGGGTGCATTCTGCAGGGCTTCGAGGCCAAAGGATGCGCTGGGACCTGTAGCGATGTGAGTCGTCACCTCGGATGACGCCGTGACAATGATCTCCTCGATCTCGCCGGCTGCGATAAGCCCGACAGCAACACTGGCGGTCTGCCCGAGATTGACGGCGAGGCCGTCGACACGTCCGGTCTTGTAGCCCTCGCCCATCACCAACACGCTGTAATTCGTGTCGATAGGCAGGTTGCGCACGGTGAATTCACCGGCCGCGTTGGATGTCGTGCTTCGGGTCAGGCCGATAGAAGGGTTAGTCACAGTAACCGATGCACTGGCCACGGGGCGTCCGGCTTCATCGGTCACGGAGCCGCGAATCGCCGAACTCGTTTCCTGTGCGTTTCCCGCAACAGGCAACGCGAGCAGCAAGCTCGCAGACAAGGCTGCGACGATGAACTGCCGCACGGCAGACAGCGTCGATCCGAAAAATCGAGATTTGTAGTTCATATTGAATCCCCGAATTGCAATGGTGCGAAAGCCTGAGCCACGAATAGGGCAAAAAGATCTCGCGCGACAGTTTTTTGCCCGGCGAGGCGCCATCCTGCGGCGCTAGCTGGGCAATATTTTTTTCATTGGTGGGGCTAATCTAGCGCAGGGAAAATGCTTCCGCAATAAGGGTTTGGGCGCGCTATTGACGGAGGTCCTTAGGAGCGAATCCCGTTTCGTGCGCGTACGCAAGAAAGAGAGTTACGATGTGGTTACAAGCTATTGTTTTTGGTCGAATTCGATTGCCGCGACCATGGGCCAATGGTCTGAAACGCCTTTCTTCCCCGCCCAGTCAAAGCGTTCGGGTGTCCGGTTCGGCGCTACCTGGGCCGGATTTCGGTTCGCTATTCGTACCGAATCAGCGCGAATTTGCGCTGTTGTATTTCCGCCACGTGCTTCCCTGAACAGGATCATGTCGAGGAACGACCAGCTGTCGTCGCGCGCGTAATACTGTGTGCCTTTGCAGGCCCGGCAGCCGAGGTCGTGGGCGACGATCCAGAAAGGTCGTGCCCAGGTATCGAGCATCATCATTTCACGGTCTTCGCGACTCGTCGTATTGAAGTCGCCGGCTGCGAAGGCATGGTGGTTGTCGGGTAAGGATAACAGCAATTGCGTCAGGTGCCCGTAGGCGTCGGCGCGCATTGCCGTCGGGTGGAAGGGGGCCGGGAAGTGCACGCTGAAGCCAGTCAGAGTCGAGCCATCAGGCAATACGAAATCGGCCTGCAGCACGCCGCGAGTGTCCGCGGCGCGGTCCGGAAAATCGGTCAGCACAAGCGGATGCAGGGTCGGCGGCCGCAGCAGCGGCAGGCGCGACAGGAACGCGACGTCGATACCGCGCGCATCGTTACCTTCAATGAGGACAGCCGGCAGATAGCCCGATGAAGCAAGATGCTCGGTTCGCAGGCGCTCGAGGACGCCTAAGTTCTCAATCTCCTGCAGAGCGATAATGTCGGGGCCCAATCCGTTACCAACCTGTCGGATCGTGGTCGCCAGCGCGCGCAATTTGAACTCGAGGGCCGCATCACTCCAGTCGAGAAACAGGCATTCGTCCCGCCACCGATCGACCTCGATTTGGTTGCAGGCGGCGATATGAGATTCCTCGAGCTTTGCCGCGATCGGCAGGTACGCCTTGTCGTCCTTGCCGGGGTCGTTTTCGTTGTCGAACAGGTTCTCGACGTTGAAGCTCATCACAGTGACCGAAAGTGGTGCGGTTTTCGTCTCGGGCGCGGTAGTTCCTGCGCAGCCGGCCTGCAAGACAAGGTTTAACAGTGCGAGCAGTGCAATAAATGGCGTGCTATTCGTTGTCTTCGTCATTTGGCACATCCTCGTCGAAGTTGATCAGCAACAACCGTGAATGCCGGTTTTCCCCCGTTACGATAACGCTGCGCCTGTCATTCGCAAACGCGACGGCTTCGGCATTCCTGAAGTTGCCGATACTGACGCGTTTTGGCTTCCGATTCAGGGCATCGAACCAGTCCTCGCCTTGTTGCCGGGTGTAGTAGTAAACGGCGCGGTAGGTGAGTATCACGGCCGCGAGATTATCGGCCGAAATGTCCATGCCCACAGGCTGCCAGTGCCAGTCCTTGGTATTGGGCGCAAACTGGACATCCTGGCGTGAGGGACGCGGGAGACTCGTGATGGTCCCGAGCCATGTCGCCGTAACGGTCTTGTCGTTCTCGGGTATCAGCGGCAGTTCGTAAAGCACAGGCGGAATGTCGCGCTTGGAGAGAACGAAAGCGCGCTGGTTCTCGATATCGACCGCTGCGGATTCGGCATCGCGAGGGCCGTCCGGGTACCTGAAATCGATGCGCCAGGCGATGCGCGCCTTGCCGCTCTTCTCGACGTCAGGTTCCTCGGCGATGTACAGCGTGCGCTTCTTGTGTCTCGCGTCGTTGTCGCCGATGTCGGCGATGAGCAGGTAGGGCGTGTCATTGAGCGAGAATGACGCGAGATCCTCCCAGTCCTTGTTTTCGGATTTCTTCAGATCGATTTCACCAAGGCGTCGGCCATTCGGCGCGATCGCGTGAACCCATTCCTTGGCGCCGTTGTCGTTGATCGTCCACAGGACATTGCCGGTTTTTTGCGATCGCGCGAGGCCACTGGCTTCACGAATCTTCGGGTCCTCGAGTTTGCCGATTACAACCGGGACGAGCTGCGGTTCGGCAGGAGGTGCCTCGTTCGCATCCGAGCAGGCGGAGAGCGGCAGGCATGACAAGCAAAAAAGCCCGGCTAGAAGCCGGGCTTTTGTTACTTCTGGATCGTGGCGATCAGTCGCCGAATACATAGCTGGCTTCGACACCCCATACACGGGGTTCGTTAACGAATCCCGTATTGTTGCTGAAGTCGATGAAACCATGAACATTATCTTCGTCGGTGATGTTACGTCCGAAGGCCGCGATCTCGAGGCCGCTGGCGTTGTTGCGATAGGCAACGCGGAGGCCACCTTCATACTGGCTGTCGGTCTGGAACTCGACAGATTCGTACAACGGCATGTTGATCTCGCCATACCACGCCCAGTCAGTGAAGAAATAGAGCTCGGCATCGTTACCTATCGGCATGCTGTAACGCAGGCTCAGGTTATAAGTGGACTCCGGTGCACGCGGGAACGGGTTGCCGTCGAGCAGCGCCTGGCCGTTGGCGTTCAACGGATCGAGCACGGTGCAGAGACCCGAGCCGCAAGCGGCCGTGGCGAGGTCCGAATCCTGGATTTCAGTGTCGTTGTAACTTGCGCCGAAACTGATCAGCAGGTTGTCGGTTATCAGGATGTCGGAGTCGAGTTCGAAGCCTGTGGCATCGCCGGTATCAGCATTGATGACCTGGTTGGTATTGCTTGCGCCGCCGATAATCGAGAGCTGCATGTCGTCAACCTCGTAGTGGAACACGGCGAAGTTGATTCGCATGCGGTCACCGAACAGGTCCGCTTTGTACCCGGCCTCGATCGAATCGATCGTCTCAGGCTTGGCAACGCTCGGTGTTTCCAGGAATGCCACGTCGCGGCCCTGGATCGTCTGTGCGCGGAAACCGCTGGCTACTCGTCCGAATAACGTTGATTCATCTGTCATTGCGTAATTGACTGCGATCTCCCAGCTGACCTCGTCGTCGTCGACACTGACCGGTCCGGCAATGGAGGTCGGAATTCCGATGTCCAGCCACAGCTGGCCAAATTGCAATACATTGAAGTCCTTCTCGTCGTCGGTGTAGCGAACGCCCGCCGTTAACGTCAATTCATCCGTCAAGTCGTAGCTGCCCTGCCCGAAGACGGCCCAGGTCTCGTTTTCCTGCTTGATCCGCGTGTCCTGCTGGTCGCCCGCGAAGCCGAAAGAGGCGAACGATTCGGTCGTTACCTTGAGTTCCGAGTTGAAGTAGAAGGCGCCTACCTGCCAGCTGAAGGGGCCATCGGTGTTACTGGCAAGGCGGAATTCCTGCGTAAACTGCTTGGTGTCGGCGCCGTCCTGCGTAACCGAAGGTACGGTGATCGTGCCTGGGAATGTCAGCGCGGTACCACCGAACACCGGAGCTGCCGGGTCAAATGTGATGCCCGGCGGAACCTCTGTTGTACCGCTGAAGTCGACAACGCCACCGTCGATATCGCCGCGGCTAAATCCATCGGCCTTCTGGTAGGATGAAATCGAGTTAAAACTGAAGTTGTCCAGGTCCCAGGTCAGGTTCAGCGTGTGACCGTGCGAGTTGTACCCCTGCGGGTTGCCGTCACCACCGTCGTAATAGACCGTGTCGCGATCGTAATTCTGGTTAAGGCTGTCGCTGCCCGTTGTGAACACGTTGGCGCGGAATATCGACGAGGTACCCTCGAGGCTGCGGTGCTGGGTCGAGAGCAACGCGCTCAAGCGATCGTTCGGCGTCCATAGCAACTGCAATCTGCCCGCACCTTCTTCGTAGTCGCCCAGGGATTCCTCCCCTGTGAGCCCGTTGGTGATCCAGTTGCCGCGTTCGCGCCAGAGGCCCGAAACGCGCGCTGACAGCTCGCCATCGATCACGCTGCCGCCAACGGCGCCTTCCAGGTTGATCGTATCGTTCTCGGCCCAGGACCCTTTGACGTAACCGGAGGTTTCGTCGCTCGGGCGGCGCGTGTTGAACTTGATGATGCCGGCCGTCGTGTTGCGTCCGAATAGTGTGCCTTGCGGTCCACGTATCACTTCGACGTTTTCCATATCGAACAACGGGAAGCTCTTCAGCACGACGTTTTCCATGACGACTTCGTCCATAACGATTGACACGGGCTGAGAAGCGGCCAGGTCGAAGTCGATGTTGCCAAGACCGCGCAGGTAGAATCGCGGCGCGGCGCGGCCGTTTGACGATTCAGCGTACAGTCCGGGCACTCGTCCCGAGAGCGCCAGTATGTCTTCACTGCCCGAGAACAACGCGTTGTAGGCTTCGCCGGAAAGGGTCGCTACAGAGATCGGAACGTCCTGCAAGGACTCCGCGCGCTTGGTCGCCGTGACGACGATCTCTTCGAGGATGATGCCTTCGCTCTGCTGTGCGCTGGCGGGACCGGCCAGAAGGCTCGCGGCCGCCATGACTGCCAATATGGTGGTTTTGTTCATGAGTGTTGGATTATTGCCACACATCGGGTGTTCTCCTGCTTGTTAGTGGGCGCAGTATACCGCCGTTATTCGAGTGAGGTGTAGCATTCCTGCGAAAATCCCGGCGTGCAAACGCAAAAGAAACGCAGGTCGGTGCGGCCCGTATTCGTGATTTGCTGGGCGGCGTGTTTCGGGATCGTCACGGTATCGCCCGGGGCGACGGCAAATGGCGGTTCATCACCGACGCGCATGATCCCCTGGCCTGTCTTGATGATGTACCACTCGGACACGGACAGGGCGTGCAGTTCAGTCGTGACCCCGGGCTCAACGCGCGCATGGGCAATAGACACCTCGGGCTCGTCGTTCAGGTACTCGGCAATAAAACACCGCTCGCTGGTCCAGGTTTCCTCACCCGGTTTCGGTTTGTCGGTCATCGGGAGACAATAGCGCGATTGATATGCAGGAGCACTCCATGAACCAGGCGACGAATCCCCCGACCTCTCAATCGACGGAGCCGGCCGCGAGCCAATTGCTTGACCTCACAGGCGAGACGGTGCTCGTCACGGGAGCGAGTGGCAATATCGGTGCCGCAATAGCGGCGCGTCTGGCCGAGGCCGGTGCGACGATCATTGCACACTACAACAGCAACGAAACTGCGGCCAGCGAGCTGATCGAGCGACTCGGGCAGGGCGACATCGTGCAAGCCGATCTGAGCAACGAAACCGCGGTCGACGCACTGTTCGCGTCCGCGCGGCCGACGATGCTCGTGCACAATGCCGCTGCGCAGTCAGTCGGATCGCTTGCCGAAATAAGCTATTCCGACTGGCGCGCAATGATGGCGGCGAATCTCGACAGTGCCTTCCTGCTCACGCAGCGCGCGGCACTCGCCTGGATCGAAGCAGGCCGGGCGGGTGCCATCGTCAATGTTGGTTCCATCGAAGGCATGGATCCGGCGGCTGGCCATGGTCACTATGCGACGAGCAAAGCGGGATTGCTCATGCTGACGCGCGCGGCCGCGCTCGAGTTCGGCTCGTCCGGCATCCGCGTCAACTGCGTGGCTCCCGGTCTGATTGACCGCGAAGGCCTGGCGCGCGACTGGCCGGACGGCGTCGGGCGGTGGCACGATCGCGTGCCGCTCGGGCGCATCGGCTCTCCCATTGACGTGGCCGACGCGGTATTGTTTCTGCTGAGTCCCGCCGCGCGCTGGGTCAGCGGTACCAACCTCGTCGTCGACGGCGGAATGTCGGCACAGAGTAAATGGTGATCCCCGAAGCGGCCGCAACATAAAGAGAACAATATGGCGACCAAGCATATGAACGCGGCACCTGGCGATTTCGCCGAAACGGTGCTGATGCCCGGCGACCCGCTGCGCGCGCAGTACATTGCCGACACTTACCTGGATGACGCCCGACGGGTTACCGACGTCCGCAACATGTGGGGCTTCACGGGCCAGTACAAAGGCAAACCGATATCGGTCATGGCCCACGGCATGGGCATCCCCTCGGTCTCGATCTACTGCACCGAGCTCATCTGTGAATACGGGGTGCGGCGCGTCATCCGCGTCGGCAGCTGCGGCACCTCGCATCCGGATGTCAGGCTGCGCGATGTCGTCATTGCGATGGGCGCATCCACCGATTCCAACTGCAATCGCATGCGCTTCGGTGGCTACGATCTCGCCGCGCTCGCCAGTTTCGATCTCGTGCAGAAGGCCGTGCGGGCTGCCGAGGCCGACAAGATCCGCTACCACGTGGGGAACCTGTTCTCGGCGGACCTGTTCTACACGCCGGATCCGGGCATGTTCGAGACCATGGCGACGTTCAATATCTACGGCCTTGAGATGGAGGCGGCGGGCATCTTCCCGATTGCGGCCGAGAACGACGCCGAGGCGCTCGCCATCTGCACGGTGAGCGACGACCTGCGCACGGATGAGCACCTGACGTCGGACGAACGGGCCACGACCTTCGACGAGATGATCCGCGTCGCGCTCGAAACAGCCATTGCCTAGCATTGGCTGCAACGCAGGCACTGTAAGGTCTCCAATTACTTCATGAAATAAAGAAAATTACGCCTAAAGAGCCTAGAAGGCTTGACACGGCATCGTTTCGGGTAGGATACTTTGCGAAATAAAGTTAATCACACCGTGAAACTGCACTTCGACGAAATGATCAGCGCCCCCTGTCGCCTAGGCATCCTGGCCACACTCGTGCCAGGCACGCCCGTCTCCTTTACCGAGATGAAAGAGGCGACCAGCCTGTCCGATGGCAACCTGCACGTCCAGACCCGCAAACTGGCCGACGTCGGTTACATCCGTATCGACAAGGTCAAGCGTGGACGGCGCTCGGTGACAGAATTCAGCATCACGGAACTCGGACTCGAACGACTTCGACTTTACGTCATGAAGTTACAGCAGGTCCTGGACCGCGATACGGGCAGTTCGCGGCCTGCGACAGGCTCGAGGCAACAGGACGACGCAGCGGTATGGGCATGACAATGGTAAAAAAAATTGCAATCGGGGCAGACCACGGAGGTTTCACGCTAAAGGGCGACCTCGTACTTCATCTCAAGAAGGCCGGATACGCGGTAGAGGATGTCGGTACTTCATCTCATGAAGCTGTTGACTACCCGGTGTTCGCCCGCGCCGTCGCGGATGCGGTATCGCAGGGCAGGGCAGACGTCGGCATCATGATCGATGGCGCAGGCATAGGCTCCTGCATGGTCGCCAACAAGGTTCCGGGCGTGCGCGCCGCGCTGGCCTACGACCTGTCGAGCGCGCGAAACAGCCG
>Ga0265303_10001458_pt1 | contig 14554 bp, 15 predicted proteins | sample Helome_2_FD_192494 | JGI IMG/M metagenome (GOLD analysis project Ga0265303, IMG submission 192494) | Marine sediment microbial communities from subtidal zone of North Sea - Hel_20160317 (Illumina Assembly) | ecosystem: Environmental > Aquatic > Marine > Subtidal zone > Sediment ... | reverse complement strand
GATACCTGCCATCGCGACAGTGCTGCAGCATTTCAAGAGTCGGTGTTGCCGATCCGAGGACGATCGGAACATCAAGTTGTTTGGCGCGCACGATGGCGAGATCGCGTGCCGAGTAACGCAGGCCCTCCTGCTGCTTGAACGAGTGGTCGTGTTCCTCGTCGACGATAATCAAACCGGGATTCCTGAGCGGTGTGAAAATTGCCGAGCGTGTGCCGACGACGAGGCGTGCGGCGCCGCAGCGTGCCGCACGCCACGCGGCCAGGCGTTCGACGTCGGTGAGGCTCGAGTGCAGTAACGCCGGGCCGATTCCCAGGCGATGGCGCAGCCGCGCCACAAGCTGGGGCGTTAGTCCTATCTCGGGTACGAGAACCAACACCTGCCGGCCCTGGTCGATGACATCCTGCATGCGTTGCAGGTAAACCTCGGTCTTGCCGCTTCCGGTAACGCCGTCCAAGAGGTATGCGCCGAATCCGTCTTTGGAACTGAGAACGTCGAGTGCCCGCTGCTGATCGTCGTTCAAGGTGAGGCTCGCGTTCGCATCGGTGGCGAGTGTCTCGTCAAAGTCCTCGGAGCGTGTTTCATTGCGCGTAACAAGGCCTTTCTCGAACAGTGATTTGGCAACGCGGCGCCAGTTCGGTAGTTCTTCCGTCAGCCGGTCCGCGTCACAGCCGCTGCCTCCGGCGTCGATAAGAAACTCGAGCAGCTGCGCCTGCTTCGGGGCCCGGCGGGCCAGCGTCTCGATGTCCTGCGATGTGCCCAGGTCAGAGACGGCGATCATTTCGACCGTTGGATGCAGCGCCTTGCCCTGCCTTAACAACGCGGGAATCGCGGCAGCAACGACTTCTCCAATAGGGTGGTGGTAGTAGTCGCTCGTGAAGCGAATCAGCTTGAGGTCGGACTCACCGAGCAGGGGTGACTCATCGATGCTGGTTTCGCAATGGCGAAGCTTGCCGCTGGGCAATGCCGAGCTGTTGGAGTGCCCAAGTACGAGCCCGACCTGCTGGCGACGGCCGAACGGCACCAGAACCCGGCACCCCGGAGCCGGTATTGCGCCGGCGCGAGGCGGCAAATAATCGAATTCACGCGACAACGGCACGTTTACGGCGATATTGAGTAGGGGGCCGTCGCTAATCGGGGTATCACTCACAAATTTTACATAATATGGAAAAAGGATTCCGCGAGCTGTCAACCGGCGGCAAACCTCAGCCGTTGAACAGGAGAGACAAGTTAGATGACCAGGTCGTGGAGTCAAGAGATATGGACGTCAGCACCGCGGTTTTTGCGGTATCGTGCCCAGGCACAGCGATAACAGGGACACGAGCACTGCAAAAAGAACAGCAACTCAATGGGTTTCTGGCCGAGGTAGAGCGGCGTGCGCTACGCATTGCGGAAATTGCCGTGCGAGATCGTGACGAGGCGCTCGACCTCGTGCAGGCCGCGATGATCAAGCTGGTGCGCAGCTACTCGAAGCGGGGCAGTGAGGAATGGGCGCCGCTTTTCTATCGTATCCTGCAGAACGGTATTCGCGACTGGCATCGTCGGCAGGCTGTCCGCAGGCGCGTCATGGTCTGGTTTGGTCGTCAGTCAGGCGATGAGCAAGAGTACGACCCCATCGCGGCGGCACCGGACCCGATCGGGCGAACGCCGGACGAAGAGCTGCAGAACAGCGAGGCGATGCAAAGCCTGGAGACCGCTGTACACAAACTGCCCGCGCGGCAACGTGAAGCGTTCATGTTGCGAATGTTTGAGGGCCTGGACGTTGCCGGAACCGCGGTGGCGATGGGTTGCAGCCAGGGCAGTGTGAAAACGCATTACTCCCGGGCGCTGCATGCGTTGCGGGAGCAACTGGAAGAACACAGGCCGGGATAATCCTGGTCTCTGGAAGGTACACGATGAACGAACCTATCGATCAGTTTGGTAAAAAAGCGAAAACGGTATTCGACGCATCCGTCAATGAGCTGGATGCAGCAACATTGTCGAAGTTGAATGCCAGTCGTCACAAGGCGTTGGAAGAGCTGACGCGCCCCACGCGCCAGTGGTCACGCTGGGCACCGGCAACCGGCGTTGCAGCTGCTGCACTGGTTGCCGTGATGTGGCTCCAGAGTCCGACGGCGGTTCAGGACGTCACCGGCCCTGTGAACGTGACTGACATGGAAATCCTGCTCGGCGAGGACAGCATTGAAATGCTGGAGGACCTGGAGTTTTACAGCTGGATCAACGTTGTGGAGCTGGAGAGTGATGTTGGCTGATCACGCGCTTTGCCTGGTGGCGTGTGGATTGCTGATGTGTGGCAGCAGCACGGTGCTGGCGGAGGATGAGGACTTTCCGGATGCGGAGTTGTTGGAATATCTCGGCCTGTGGGAAGAAACGGATGAGGAGTGGCTGCTGCTCGATGAGATCGTGACAGCGGACAATGAGGAGCGGAGCGATCCCGCGCCGGAAGGTGAAGAATCGTTGGAGAACGATGATGAATGTTAAAACGATAGCTGCCATCATGGCCTTGTTGTTTTTCGGTACGGCATTTGCCGAGGACAGCGGCGTTGGCTGGGACAGTCTTAGTGATGATCAGCGCGAGGTGCTGAGTCAGCTCGAAGCAAGCTGGGATGCACTGCCGGCAGAGCGCCAAACCAGGCTCGCTAGAGGCGCCGAGCGTTGGGACGGAATGTCTCGAAAGGAACGCAAGGCAGCACGTTCGCGGTTTGCGTCGTGGCGCGATCTGAGCGATGAGCGACGCAACCTGATCCGGGAGCGCGCCGAGATCTTCAAGGGCCTGTCTCCCGATGAGCAGGATCGCATCCGCAAAAACTTTCGACAGTATCGGGAACTGAATCGAGACCGTCGCGAGCAGCTGAGAGATCGTTACAAACGTATGTCGCCCGAGCAAAGGCAACGATTGCGAGACAATCTCCGAACCCATCCGCGACGAACAGACCGACGCTAAGCCCCCCTTCGGAAAATGCCTATTAAAAGGCCTCCATTTGGAGGCCTTTTTCTTTGTACCCGCAGATAGCCTTCGTTACACTGCCGCAGTCCAAATGGAGGCGTACGAATGAGAATCGGTGTTCCAAAAGAGATCTATTCGGGTGAACGACGTGTTGCGACGACGCCCGACGTAGCCGCCCAGCTCATCAAGCTCGGCTTCGAGGTCGCCGTCGAGGCGGATGCGGGCGCTGCCGCGAGCTTTTCCGATGCGGCCTACACAGAGGCCGGCTGCAAGGTCATGGCATCCAGCGACGATCTGTGGTCGCAGGCCGACCTGATTCTGAAGGTCAGGGCGCCGCAAGCCGAGGAGACGGCGAAACTGCGTGCGGATCAGACTCTCATCAGTTTCCTGTGGCCCGGGCAGAACCCGGACCTGCTCAAGCAGTTAACCGGCAGCGGCGCGACCGTCATGGCGATGGATAGCGTGCCGCGAATCTCTCGTGCGCAGAAGATGGACGCGCTCAGCTCGATGGCCAATATCGCGGGCTACCGCGCTGTCGTTGAGGCGGCGCAGCACTTCGGGCGCTTCTTCACCGGGCAGATAACCGCAGCCGGCAAGGTACCGCCCGCCAAGGTAATGGTCATTGGCGCTGGCGTCGCCGGATTGGCGGCCATCGGTGCCGCGAAGAGCATGGGCGCCATCGTTCGCGCATTCGACACGCGCCCCGAAGTCAAGGAGCAGGTTGAGAGCATGGACGCCGAGTTCCTGATGCTCGACTTCGAAGAAGATGAGGACGGCGCAGGCGAAGGCGGCTACGCCAAAGTGATGAGCGAGGAGTTCATTAAGGCGGAAATGGCGCTGTTTGCCGAGCAGGCCAGGGATGTCGACATCATCATCACGACCGCGCTGATTCCGGGCAAACCGGCGCCCAGGCTGATAACGGCCGACATGGTTCGCTCGATGAAGGATGGCAGTGTGATCGTCGATCTTGCGGCCGAACAGGGTGGCAACTGCGAACTGACGGCACCGAACGAGGTTGTGCAGACGAGCGGGGTTTCAATTATCGGCTACACGGATTTGCCCAGCCGGCTGTCCGCGCAATCCAGCCAACTGTACGCGACAAACCTGAGACATTTGCTGACGGACCTCACGCCTGAAAAAGACGGCAACATCGTTGTCGACTTCGATGACGAAGTCATTCGCGGTGCAACGGTTTGTAAGGGTGGTGAAACGACGTGGCCCCCGCCGGCGCCGACACTCTCGGCCGCTCCAGCGAAAAAAGCTGAGCCGGCCCCGGCGCCCGCCCCTGTTGAAGAAAAGAAACGCTCGCTCGCGGGACCGATCATCGGAATGGTTATTGCCGGTGTCGCTTTGCTGGGCCTTGGTGCCGTTGCGCCGCCCTCCTTCATGGCGCACTTCACGGTATTCGTGCTGGCATGCTTCGTTGGTTACATGGTGATCTGGAACGTAAGCGCTGCATTGCACACGCCCCTTATGAGCGTCACGAACGCTATATCGAGCATCATTATTATTGGTGCGCTAATACAAGTGAGCTCGGCCGATAAGGTGATCATGTGGATCGCCATCGCCACGGCGTTGATTGCGAGCATCAACATCGCCGGCGGGTTCGCAGTGACACGCCGCATGCTCGAAATGTTCAGAAAGTGAGAACGAGATGATTAGTGCAGGTGTCGTAACTGCGTCGTACATCGCTGCGACCATTCTTTTTATCCTGGCCCTTGGTGGCCTTTCCAACCAGGAAACTGCGCGACGCGGTAACTGGTATGGCATTACCGGCATGGCCATCGCGCTGGTGGCAACGCTACTGGGTGTTGTCACCGCGAACTACACGATATTGCTTGTCGCGCTATTGATCGGCGGCAGTATCGGTTTGCTGTTGGCACGACGCGTGCAAATGACGCAAATGCCGGAACTGGTGGCCATATTGCACAGCCTTGTCGGCTTGGCCGCCGTCGCCGTCGGATTCGCTAATTTCATGGACCCTGCGGTGCACTTCGAGGGTGTCGACCTCACCATTCACGATATCGAAACCTATCTCGGTGTCCTGATTGGTGCTGTGACCTTTTCCGGTTCCGTCATCGCGTTCGGAAAACTTTCTGGACGGATAAGCGGTAATCCGATGCTCCTGCCCGCTCGCCACTGGCTTAACCTTTTGTTGTTGATCGGCGCGATCTGGTTCGGTCGCGAATTCGTTCTTCAGTCCGCCGCCGGCGGCGGCGTCCAACCACTGATTATCATGACGGTTATTGCCTTGCTGTTCGGTATCCACATGGTCATGGCGATCGGTGGCGCGGACATGCCAGTCGTCGTCTCGATGCTCAATAGTTACTCGGGATGGGCGGCGTCGGCGACAGGTTTCATGCTGAATAACGATTTACTGATTGTTACAGGCGCCCTGGTCGGGTCGAGCGGCGCGATCCTTAGCTACATTATGTGTCGCGCGATGAATCGAAAATTCATTGCTGTCATCGCTGGCGGTTTCGGTACGGGCGGCGGAACGCCCGCTAGCGGTGGCGATGAGGATCAAGGCGAAGTCGTCCCGATCGACCCGCAGGAAACAGCGGATCTGCTGAGCAATGCGAAAGAAGTCATGATCATCCCGGGGTACGGTATGGCAGTTGCTCAGGCGCAGCATACGGTCTTCGAGATTACGCGCACATTACGGGAAAAAGGCGTCAACGTGCGCTTCGGCATCCACCCGGTGGCCGGTCGCATGCCGGGACACATGAATGTGTTGCTGGCCGAAGCCCGCGTACCCTACGACATCGTATTCGAGATGGACGAAATCAACGACGATTTCCCTGACGTCGACGTATCGGTCGTTATCGGCGCCAATGACATCGTGAATCCTTCGGCACTCACAGACCCGAATAGCCCGATCGCCGGTATGCCGGTGCTCGAGTGCTGGAAGGGCAAGATATCCATTGTGTTGAAACGCAGCATGGCGACGGGTTATGCGGGCGTACAGAATCCGTTGTTCTTCGAGGAAAATACGCGCATGTTGTTCGGTGATGCGAAAGCGACTCTCGACGAAGTCCTGAAGGATCTATAACGCCTAACGAGCACTATGCCCTTGGCGGAGCACGCTCGATTCGTCATAATCAGTGCATGCTCGCAGGACTCGCATCCGATATATCGCAACAGGTTCTTAGAACCGACGTTGCTGGAATGCCGCTCGAGTGGATCGACTACCGGGAAGCCGTACGTCTCTATCACGCCGAGCAGGTTGCTTATGATTGTGGCACGCTGCTTTACTCAGTATTCGGTGGATACAGTTCCGTCGACGGCAGCCGCAGCAGAATCGACGTGAATTCCATTATTGCAACGCGCGGTACCAGCCGAAGCCTCGCTCGTAATCGCGACAAGTATGTGCCGCCATTGAACAATCGGACCCTGTTCAAGCGTGATGCGAACCTGTGTCTATATTGCGGTATGCGCTATATGACGCGCGATCTGACGCGAGACCACATTACGCCGGTTTCCCGCGGTGGCGGTGATACCTGGACCAATGTCGCTACAGCGTGCCGCCGCTGTAATAACTTCAAGGGTGGGCGCACGCCGGAACAGGCGGGAATGCAGTTAATCGCTGTGCCGTTCACGCCGAATTATGCCGAGTACATCTATTTGAAAGGCCGGCGCGTGCTGGCGGATCAGATGAAGTACCTGCTGGCGCATATTCCACGGTCCAGTCCGCTTCACGCAAGGTTGAGTAATCACCTGTCTAACGGCGAAGAGATTGTTGAAGTGCACTTCCACGATTGATGCAATACCTTATTGACGCCAGCGTCTACGTATTCCGGGCCTATTACTCGATGCCCGACGACATGGTCGATGACGACGGCAACCCGATCAATGCACTGTATGGTTTCTGTCGTTTTATTGGCGATTTCATGGAGAACGTCACGCCTGAATACGTGGCGGTGTTGTTCGATGAGAGTTTGTCGAAGTCGTTTCGTACCGAAATCTACCCGGAGTACAAGGCCAACCGTGACCCGGCCCCACCGGAGCTAAAGCGACAGTTTCAGCAATGTCGTCGATACGTGCGTGCGCTCGGCGTGATGGAGTGCGCCAGCCCAAGGTATGAAGCGGACGACCTGATCGGTACCCTGGTGACGCATGGACGTGCGCAAGGTCGTCCATCGACGATCGTCACTCGCGATAAGGATTTGACCCAGCTTCTTACGAAAGACGATGTGTTCTGGGATTTCTCTGGCAAAGGCAAACTGCGGTATGAGCAGATACCCGAATCGTTCGGCGTGTGGCCGGAGCAGATCGCGGATTTTCTTGCACTGGCGGGCGATGCTGTCGACAACATCAAGGGCGTTCCCGGTATTGGCAAAAAGACAGCCTCCGTGTTGCTGGACCATTTCGGAAGCCTGGACGAAATCTACGACAATCTCGACAGGGTGCATGAAGTCAAGGTGCGCGGTGCGAAGACGCTGGGCACCCGGCTTGAGACGCACCGGGACGACGCAATGCTCGCACGGCGCCTGACCGGCATTGCTTGCGACGCACCGATCGAGAACGCTGAAGTTTCGATGCAGCCCTCGGCGCCGAGACTGGGCGAAATCAACGCCTTGTTTGACGAGGCGGGCATTGGCACGGCGCTCCGTCGACAGGCAGAGCGCGTGTCCGACATCTACAGGCACTGACAGCCACCCCGGCCATGCCTGACTGGTCTTCAATCAATAAACACTTGAGAGACGCCGGTATACCGCTCGGCGATTCGATGACACCACGACCGGTGGGTGGCGGCGATATTAGTGCGGCATGGCATCTCTCTGCCAAAAAAAAAGAGCTTTTCTTGAAGACGGGACCTGTCGCTGCGGCCGATATGTTCTTGGCGGAAGCAGAGGGCTTGTCCGAGCTTGCATCGGCCAATGCCGTACGCGTTCCCGAGGTGCTTGCGATGGGCACCGACGCGAGTACGGCATTCCTCGCACTCGAATGGCTGCCTTTCGAGCGGGCGGACAGCCAATGCGAGCGATTGCTCGGGGAGCAACTTGCAAGCTTGCATCGCGCAACCCGCAACCGCTTTGGCTGGCATCGCGACAACACCATTGGACTAACGCCACAACAGAACCTGTGGTCCGCGGACTGGGTCGAGTTTTTTCGCGAACATCGTCTTGGCTTTCAGCTTACGCTTGCGGCGAAAAACGGTTTCACTGGCGAGTTGCAGGACCACGGCGCTCGCCTGATGGAGTGTCTGCCTGTGTTATTCGATGACTACGAGCCCGAAGCATCTTTGCTGCATGGCGATCTCTGGGGAGGCAACTGGGCGAGCTCCGGCGGGCTACCGGTCATCTTCGATCCGGCCGTCTACTACGGAGACCGCGAAACGGATCTCGCCATGACACGATTATTCGGCGGCTTCGGGCGGGCATTCTACGACGCTTATGAATCAGCTTGGCCGCTGCAACGCGGCAACCGCAAACGGAACGATCTGTATCAGCTCTACCACGTGCTGAATCATCTCAATCTATTCGGCAGCGGCTATCTCAGCCGGGCCGTCAAGCTAATGGAGGGTCTTTATTCGGGCAACGTGCTGAAGTGACCCGTTTCTTCGACTTCGTACGACTCTCCAAGAAAGTCTTCTTTAAAAGCGTACAGTATCGTTCCCTCCGGCGCCTTAATGGCAACAAATGCGCCTTCGTAGCCCGGGAATTTCTCGAAGTCGATACCGTTCTGCTCGAGAATACCCATGAGTCCATGGCGGTCAGGGCACTTGAAACAGAGAGACGGTGATTGCAGCGCAATGCTCTCCGACAAGCCGAGCGGAACGCCGTCAGCCTCGAACCGCATGTGCGTGGTCGGCTCCTCGCGCAGTTCGAGCAGCGTTGGGGCGATGGGCGCCCAGAATTGTGCCGCCCTTACCGCATCACGCACCGGTAAAGTCAGTTCAAACCAGCGTCCACAAAGCGAGTCGTTCTCCGCTTCTTCGCTGATGTGAAACGTCCGCGCTTCGAGCATTGTTACCATGTGCCCGTCGCGGTCAGCGAATCCAAGCTGATTGAAAGATTCTTCGCCGAGCTTAAGAAAGCTAAAATCGAACCCATGGTCAGCCATTGATCGCGCGTGTTTTGCGAGGTCCTGTTGCACGAACGTCAAAGTGGGCGCGTCGAATTCGCGGTCATGCAGGCCGATATTCAGTTCGCCGTCGCTGACGACGGCATACTTATGTGTCCAGACCTCTCCGATCTCAAGCTCAACGAATCCTAGTGTCTTGTAGAAGTGCAGTGATTCGAGAATATCCCGCGTGCGTACGGAAAACTCGAGAAATCGGCCGATCGCGCTCATTTCGAGGCACCCATTGCGACGGCGAGTTTCCTCGAAGCGGGACTCATGGGAAAAGTCTCGGGCCAGCCGCCGAGATGTTTCTCGATAAGATCGGCCGCAAAGCGCACGTGATCATCGCGCGCATTCAAGGCCGGTACGTAATGCAGCGCGTTGCCACCCGACTCGACAAACAGCTCGGCATTCTGCATGCCGATTTCCTCGAGGGTCTCGAGACAATCGGTGGAGAAGCCGGGACAGACGACATCGAGCCTGTCCATCCCTTGTTGGCCAAGCGCAGCAACGGTTACGTCGGTATAGGGGCTGAGCCACTCCTCGCGACCGACGCGTGACTGAAAAGACAAGGTCCATTCATCCTCGCCAAGCCCGAGTTCGGCGGCGACGAGACGAGCCGTTTTCTGGCACTGGCAGTGATAGGGGTCACCTTCCAGCAAGGTATTCCTGGGCACGCCATGGAAGGAGAACAAGAGATGCGTCCCCCGTCCATTTTCACTCCAAAACTCCCGGACGCTTGCGGCCAACGCGTCGATGTAGCCCTGTTCGTCGTGATACTGGTTGATGAAACGAGTTTCCGGTATCCATCGCAGGCGATTCAACTTTCTCGCGACGGCGTCGATGACAGACGCTGTTGTCGTGCCCGAATACTGTGGATACATCGGCAGCACCAGGAGACGATGCGCACCATTGGCAAGCAGCCGGTCGATTGCGGAGTCAATCGAAGGTTCGCCGTAACTCATGGCGAGTTCGATGCGGGTGCAACCAGGGTTCCGCCGTTCGAGTTGCCTGCTGACGCCGTCGGCGAATGCTTTGGAAAAACTCATCAAGGGCGAGCCATCATCGGCCCAGATTTTTCGATACGCGGCGGCAGATTTTGACGGTCGAATCCGTAATATGATGCCGTTGAGAATTAGCCACCAAAGCCAGCGTGGATATTCAACGACGCGGGGATCCGAAAGAAACTGTTTGAGAAAGCGTCGCACCGCGGCGGGCGTTGGTTCCTCCGGTGTTCCCAGGTTTACGATCAAAATTCCGATGGACTCTGATTGTCCATGCTCGAATTCAGGTGTTGATTGGTAAGTCGGCATAGCCCCGCAAACCGGTTTTAGACGCGCTCAACACTACTGCAAAGCTACCCCGGGCGCCAGCCGATCAGGCTATAATTGCTTGTCTTAATTGACATTTGTTGTGTAGGGCCCAAATGGAAGATCTCCCCGAAGAGAAAGATCACACGGCCGATCGCTGGACATTGGTCCGCGACATCGCCGTCTTGCAGGTCAAGCTCGTTGTCGACGGTTTGCGTGACCTGATTCTGGTGCCGGCGTCATTGGTCGTTGGGATCGTGAGCCTTCTGTCGGGTGCCGATGGCCGGCCCGGCGATCAGTTCTATCGTTTACTGGGTATGGGCAAGCAGAGTGAGCGCTGGATCAACCTGTTTGGCGCGCTGCAAAATGCGCCTGCAGACCTCGAGCATGCCGAGCAATTACCCGATGCGGGCATGGACGAACTGGTTAAGCGATTAGAGACTTTCGTAGTCGATGAGCACCGTCGCGGCGGCATCACGGCACAAGCGAAGACGCGTCTGGACAAAGCAATCGACGCAATCGGCCGAAAACGCGGACCGAAGGACGGCGAACGCTAGTTCTTTAGTGCATTACTCAAGTCTACGCGGCCTCCATGATCGCCGAGATGCCCATGCCACCGGCCGTACATATCGAGATCAGGCCGCGCCCTGAGCCTTTCTCCTGAAGCATTTTTGCCAGGCCGCCAATAATGCGAGCGCCAGTCGCGGCGAAAGGGTGGCCGATCGCAATGCTGCCGCCTTTGGTGTTCAGCAGGGACATGTCGATTGGCCCCATCGGCTCGTCTCGACCGAGCCTTTTGCGGCAGAATTCCTTCGACTGCCAGGCTTTGAGCGTGGCAATAGTCTGCGCGGCAAAAGCTTCATGGATCTCATAGAAGTCGAAGTCCTGCAGACTGAGGTCCGCTTGCTTGAGCATGTCCGAGACCGCATACGCCGGCGCCATTAACAGCCCTTCCTCGTTCACAAAATCGACCGCGGCGACCTTGACGAATGTCAGGTACGCCATCACGGGCAGGTTCTTCACGCGTGCCCAGTCTTCTGACGCAAGCAATACGGCGGCGGCTCCGTCGGTCAGCGGGGTGCTATTGCCCGCTGTCATCGTGCCTTCACCACCCTTGTCAAAGACCGGTTTCAATTTGCCCAGCTTTTCCAGCGTCGTGTCGCGCCGAATATTATTGTCTTCCTCCACATCCCGAAACGGAACGACGATGTCCTCATACCAGCCGGCGTCATAAGCGGCAGCTGCATTCATGTGACTGGAGAGAGCCAGATGATCCTGGAATTCCCGCTGCACGTCCCACTGCTTGGCCGTGATCTCAGTGCTTTCTCCCATGGAAAGCTTGGTGCGTGGCTCTACCACACCGGGTAGCTCGGGCTTGAAGTGCCGCGGACGGATTCGAAACAACGGCTTGATCCGACCCATCATCGAGCGTGAGCTGTGAATGTCGAGCAGAATGCGGCGATAGTCGTCCGGATAAACAATCGGTGCGTCGCTGACGGTGTCCGTTCCCCCCGCTATGCCCGCTTCGATCTGGCCCAACGCGATCTTGTTAGCGACCATGATGGCTGCTTCGATGCTCGTGCCGCAGGCGCGCTGTAGATCCACGCCGGGCGTTCGCAAAGACAGGCCGGCCTCAATCACGCATTCCCGCGCGAGGTTCCAGTCTTTCGAATGTTTGATCACGGCGCCGAGTGCGACGTCACCCAGGGTTTGTCCCCTTAGATCAAATCTGTCGACCAGCCCATTCAACGCTCCCACCATCAGGTCCTGATTCGAGCAACTACGATACGCCGAATGTGAGCGGCAAAATGGAACGCGCGCTCCACCAATCACCGCAACTCGTATAGCTCGTCCATCGTGCAACATACCCGTCTCCCTAGATGACAGTGACACTGTTCGCGCCGCAACTTTACACCATCAGGGGACCTCGTCTCTAGGTTATGATGCCGCCCATGACGGCAGCACAAGACAACGGTTGGCGAGCGCATGTGAAACCGTTGCTGCGGCTCGGTGGCCCGCTGATCGTCAACAACCTTGCCGTCGCAGGCATGCAGTTTGCGGATACTATAATGGCCGGTCGTCTGGGCGCCGATTCTTTGGCGGCTGTCGCTGTTGGTGGTAGCGTCTGGATGCTGGGTTTTTCGTTTTGTCTTGGGCTGTTGATGGCGATCTCTCCTATCGCAGCGCGACACTTCGGTGCCGGCAACCATGGGCTGATCGGCCGCTACACGCGGCAGGGTGTCTACCTTGGCCTGTTCATGGGCACCACATTGATTGTGATCGCACAATTGGCGGTCGAGCCGCTGTTGACGGCAATAGGTATCGACACGGAGTTTCGTCAGCTGACCATCGGCTACGTCGGTGCAATCATGTTTGGGGCGCCAGGAATCTTCATCTTTCTCGCGTTGAGGTTCACGACAGAAGGTATCGGCCACACCCGCCCGATCATGTTTACCTCGGTATTTGCGTTGGCGTGCAACGTGTTTCTGAACTACGTGTTGATGTTTGGCAAGTTCGGCGCTCCGGCGATGGGCGCCGTCGGCTGCGGTGTGGCCAGCGCTATAACGATGTGGCTTGTGGCGCTGGCGCTTGCCTCGTACATCTTCCTGAGTCCGCACTATCGGCCATTCGATATCTTTTCGCGAGTTGCACCGCTGCGAATGCCGGTTCTCAAAGAGCTCGTGTTCCTCGGTGTGCCCATCGCGGTCACAATTACGGCGGAAGCCGGATTATTTGCGGCGGTTTCCATCCTGATGGGTACACGCGGTACCGAAATAACAGCAGCACATCAGATAGCGATTAACTTCTCAGCAACGATGTTCATGGTGCCGCTGGCGTTAAGCTCGGCGACGACGATCCGGGGCGGTCAACTCATCGGCGCCGGCAAAATGCAAAGCGCTCGAATCAGCGGCGCGGTTGGTATCGGCCTGTGTGCCTTTTTTATGTCCGTATCGGCGATATTCTTGCTGATCTTCAGAGATGCTGTTGTGAGCCTGTACACGGATGATGTTGCCGTTAAGGGCATCGCTATAAGCCTGTTGTTGATGGCCGCAATTTTCCAGGTGGCTGATGGCGTACAGATCGGGGCCGCCGGCGCTTTGAGAGCCTACAAGGACACACGGTTCCCGATGATCGTCAACACGTTTGCCTATTGGGTCCTGGCATTTCCGCTGGCGTTTCTCGCGGCCATCACGTTCAAGGCGCCGCCGAACTATGTCTGGGCTGGTTTTGTGGTCGGCCTGGGAACGGCCGCCGTCCTATTGAGCTGGCGCTTCAACCATCTGTCGAAGACCTAGCCGTTACGACGGTGGGTCTTAGCCCTGGCCGAAATCGGGAGCGTCACCGGCGAGGTATTCGTCTTCCTCGCGAGTGTTCTCGCGATTCAAAAGCTGATTGCGGTGAGGAAACCGACCGAAGCGGTCGATGATGTCTTTATGGAGTTCGGCGAACTGTGCAACCGTCATAAACGTCTCGCGCAATGTCGGTGAGACAGTCTCTGCGAGACGACGATAAAGCTCGACGGATTTCGCCTGTACTTTTCGCGATTCCGCGTGCTGCAATGGCATGTAGAAAAACACTTTATGGATCGCCGTCAGCTCCCTGTCCGCTTTCTCCATGGCGCCCTGGACACAAAGTTTGAGCGCGAGCTGATCCTTGGAAAATGCCTTGGCCGTGTTGCGATAAATGTTGCGGCGGAACTGATCGATCAAGATGATCAGTGCCAGCCGGCCGTGCGATTTCGATGTCCAGTGATCAAGCTGCCCCTTCGAGGCTTTCGCGACTTCGTCGGCAAATTCCTTTTCAATCTCATGATCGAATACGGGGTCTTCACTGAACCAGATATCCATGCGACGGTCGATCTGGGGCGCCGAAAGCTCCTGCTCTTTGAACCAGAAGGCCAGCACCGCATCGATGCGTATCTGGTCGTCATCGGTAATCGTGGCGTCCATGCTTTCGCTAAGAAGTTTTACTGACATTCTCTATTTCCGGCTAGCGTTTAAAAGCCAGTGTGCGGCGGTTGAAACACGCGAAGTGCGAACCGGGTCACAGATTGGGTCAAACAGCCCGGTTGATCCGCCCGATACCGGTAGACTTTAACAGATGAACCCCGAGGTATCCCGAAAATGCGAGTGGACCGGGTTTCGTCGCTACCTGCTTGCCGGCACCTTGATGACCGTCCTGTTTGGATGTGGCGGCCCATCGACGGGTCCCGAAGAGGCACTCAAGGACTGGG
>Ga0265303_10001457_pt1 | contig 14570 bp, 17 predicted proteins | sample Helome_2_FD_192494 | JGI IMG/M metagenome (GOLD analysis project Ga0265303, IMG submission 192494) | Marine sediment microbial communities from subtidal zone of North Sea - Hel_20160317 (Illumina Assembly) | ecosystem: Environmental > Aquatic > Marine > Subtidal zone > Sediment ... | reverse complement strand
GTAATGGCTCATCCGTGGCGGGATACAGACGACGTCGCGGCATCGCCGCCGCGCCTCGCTCATCGGCATCGCCGAGCGGATGCCAAAGCGGCGTGCTTCGTAGCTGGCGGCGGCGACGACCCCGCGTCCGCCAGTGCCGCCAACGAGCACCGGCAGGCCGCGCAGTTCGGGGCGGTCACGCTGCTCGACCGAGGCGTAGAACGCGTCCATGTCCACATGGGCGATACAGCGCTGGCGGGCGCCCGCTGCGGACGCCGCACTCACAGGGTTAGCGCGGTGATGGTCAGCGTGATGATGAACATGATCATCAGACCGACAAAATAAGAGATGCCGAGCAGCGCATATTTACCCAGGGTCACCATCCTGCTCTGACCGTAGACCAGACGCATGGATTTGAACAGATAGACCGGCACGTAGACCAGGGTGACGGTCGCAAGCACGGGCGCAGGCCAGTCGGGCAGGGTCGTTCCTTCGAAGGTCCATTCGGCGAGCAGATTCAGGGTCAGGATGAAATAGAAAAACGCGTGGAAATGCACCAGGAACAACAGGTGTTCCACATAGTACCGACGGCTCAATGGATAGGACAGCTTCATCACCAGCGCCATCACCGGCAAGAAAAAGAACATCATCATCGGGATGTTCTCCAGCAGCGCCTGGGCATAGCTTGCGCCGTGATCGACCACGACTTTTCTGCAGGTGGCCTTGAGCCGCTCCTCGGTCAGCCAGGCGCGCAACCAGTCGACGTCGGCGCCGATATTGAATTCGAGATGTTCGCAGGGATCCTCTTCGGCCCCCGCATCCCCCGCATCCCCCGCATCCGCCGCATCCGCCGCATCCGCCGCATCCGCCGCCGCGGCCTCCTGCGCAGGGGCGTCGATCTGATCTGTCGTCGCGTCCGGGGTAGGCTCAGGGGCCGACAGATCGGCAGGTTCAGGTTCGGCGAGTGGCGCAACCGCTTCCTCCGCCGGGTCGGGGTCATCCATACCGATCTGGATATTGACACCCGCGCCATCGGCCACGATCGAGCTGCCCTCCAGGCCAAGACGTGCGCCGATCGCAAGCAGAAAAAAGAACAACAGGCTGAAGACGATAAACAGTCGTAGCGGCGGGATATAGCGGGCTCGACGGCCGAGCAGATAGTCGCGGGTGAGCCAGCCGGGACGGCACAGCAACATGCCAAGCGTGCGCCACAGACGCGAGTCGATGGTGGTGAGGAACTCGCTGGCTTCGCGGACCAGCTCCCACAACGAGATCATCCGCGTGCCGGTGCGCTGGCCGCACTCCGCGCAATACTGGCCGGTCAACAGCGTTTCGCAGTTGCTGCAGGTGCCCAGTGTGCCGCTCGGGGCCAGCCGCTCGCCGTCTACCAGGATGCGCCGAGTGGCGCTGAAGCGGTCACCGAAACGATCGATAGCGGCCTGGCGCATGCCGGCCGCCTGATCCGACAGGTATTGCTCAAGTGCTTTGCGGTCCTGCAGCTCGTATTGGACCGAGCGCGCCGCGCGGCCGTCCTCTTGTTCGACACGGGAGATAGTGGCGTCGATAAACCCGGGCAGCCCGAGCATTTCGCGGACGTGATCCCGCAGCCAGCCATCGAATTGTTCTTCGATGGCTGGCTCGGGTACGAGGTTGACCTCGTAAATGACCGGTCCGCTGGCCACCATCCTTGCCTTGGCGGGCGCGGTTGCGGTCAGCCGCTGGCGGCGATCTCCTGTTCGCCGCCTTTGGCCGGTGCCGACGGCCGCGCGGCGGCCTTCTTCTTCTTGCTGGCCGGGCGACGCGGTTTGCCAGTTCCGGTCTTGGCCGGTTGCCGCGCCAGCTCGCTGCTGTCGAAGTCGTCGACGGTGATGATCTCCATGATCTTCAGATCCGCTTCACGCAGCTTGTGCGCTTCGTCCTCGCTCAACACCTCTGCGCTGACCGCCGCATTGATCTGCGCGTGCAGGCCAAGCGCGTTGATCCGCCCGTCCTTGACCGCGCGGCGCAGCTTCTTCTCCAGCGGCGCGACCGCGATGGACAGCTCCATCGCCTCCTGCAGCAGACCGAGATGGCTGCCCGGTTCTACGGTCCGGTAGACCGGTGCACACAGACGATCGCGGCTGGCAGACGGGTTGATCACCAATTCCACCACCCGACGGGCAAGCAGATCGCTGGGGGAGGAGAAGCTGCGGCCACGGGGGAAGATCAGTAAGCGCAGGCTGGCTGCCACATACCGGTTGGGGAAGTTCCGCAGGAACGCATGGAGCTGCTCCTGAGCCTTATATAGCAGAGTGCGGCAGGACCACTCCACAAGAGGAAGGTCCGCTTCCGGCCTGCCGGCATTTTCGTAATGCTTGAGCACGGTCGATGCCATGTACAACGTGCTGAGTATGTCGCCCAGACGCGCAGACAACATTTCCTTTTTCTTCAGCGCGCCGCCGAGGGTCAGCATGGACACGTCGGCGGCGAGGGCGAAGGAAGCGGAGAAACGCGTGATCTGCTGGTAATAACGGCGGGTTGGGCCGGAGCTCGGCGCATCCACGTTACGCGCCAGGGTCAGGGCCTGGACAAATGAACGTGCAGCGTTGCTCAGGGCGTAGCCGAAATGGCCGAACAGCGCGCTGTCGAATTCCTCCAATCCACGGTCCGGATCCGGGTCCCGGGCCGCCTGCAGTTCACGCAGCACATAGGGATGGCAGCGGATTGCGCCCTGGCCGAAGATGATCAGGCTACGGGTCAGGATGTTGGCGCCCTCGACCGTAATCATGACCGGCACCGAAGCGTAGCCGGTACCGAGATAATTGCGTGGCCCCATGCAGGCGCCTTTGCCGCCGTGCACGTCCATGGCGTCATTCGCCACAACCCGCGACATTTCCGTGCAGTGATACTTCAGGATCGCCGAGGGCACCGCCGGCGCTTCGCCGGTATCGATCGCGGACACTGTGACCGACCGCGCCGCATCCGCGATATACGTGAACCCTGCCATCCTGGCGACGGCCTCTTGTACGCCTTCGAAATTGCCGATCGATGTGTTGAATTGCTTGCGGATGCGGGCATAGGCACCGGTGGCGAAGATGCCCGCCTTGGCGCCGCCGACCGCGTTCGCTGGTAGCGATATCGAGCGTCCGACAGACAATAATTGCATCAGCATGCGCCAGCCGTGTCCGGCCATCTTGGGACCGCCGACGATGAAGTCCAGCGGCACGAATACGTCCGTGCCCTTGATCGGGCCGTTCATAAACGGGATACCGATGGGCAGATGGCGGCGACCAATCTCCACCCCCTTGGTGTCCGCCGGGACCAGCGCCACGGTGATGCCGTAGTCCTGCCGTTCCGGATCGCCCATCAGACCGTCCGGATCGTAGAGTCGAAACGCCAGTCCCACCACGGTCGCCACCGGAGCCAGTGTGATGTAGCGTTTTTCAAAATTGAGCCGCAAACCGAGGACTTCCTTGCCCTCGAACCTGCCGCGACAGACCACGCCCGAATCCGGGATGGAGGCCGCGTCTGAGCCCGCGCGAGGCGCGGTCAGACCAAAGCACGGGATCTCGCTGCCGGACGCGAGGCCAGGCAGATAGCGTTGCTTCTGCTGATCGGTGCCGTAGTGCAGCAGTAATTCTGCCGGCCCCAACGAATTGGGTACCGCCACCATAGATGCGACCGTGGCGCTGCGACCTGAGATCTTGATCAGCACCTGGGAATGGGCATAGGCCGAGAACTCCAGCCCGCCGTACTCCTTGGGGATGATCATCGCGAAGAAGCCGTTCTTCTTGAGGAAGTCCCAGACCGGTTTGGGCAGATCCGCCAGCTCGTGGGTAATCTGCCATTCGTCGATCATGCGGCAGAGGTCCTCGGTCGGACCGTCCAGGAACGCCTGCTCTTCGGCACTCAGCTTTGGTGCCGGATGGTTCTCAAGCTTGCTCCAGTCCGGATTGCCGGAAAAGATCTCGCCTTTCCACCAGACAGAACCGGCCTCCAGCGCCTCGCGTTCGGTGTCCGAGATATTGGGCAACATCTTGCGGTAGGCACGCAGCAGAGGGCCCGTGACGCGGGTGGTGCGCAGCTCGTCCACGTTTAGCGCTGCCAACAAACCGAAGCCGGCCCATAACAGCAGCAACCAGAGCGCAGCGCCGTCGCCGATCAGCGTGTAGGCCAGTAACGCCGCGCCGGCGGCGACGGTGGCGTTGAACAGACTGACGCGTCGATACGCAAGCCAGATACCGCCGCCGACAAACAGAAGAAGCCAAAAAATTGTAGACACTGCATGCCTCCTGGTGACCCACGCTTACACCGCGGGCTGGTGAGGATCGATGCTTCGACTATAACGCAGTTTTGCTGTGGTGCGCCAAAACTGCGTCGCCCTTTCCAGGTGCAGAAAAACAAAGGCCCAACTATTTCGCAGGCGCAAAAAAAGAGCCGCGTAAAAACGCGGCTCTGGGGTGTAAATGCCGAGGCAGCCGTCTACAAGAGATCGGCCACGCCCGCGCGTTCCTCTCTGAGTTCGGCATCACTGGCGTCCATGCGCTGGCGGCTGAAATCGTCGATATCGAGATCCTGTACGATCTGGTAACGCCCCTCTTTGCAGCGTACCGGGAAGGAGTAGATCACGCCTTCTTCGATCCCGTAGCTGCCGTCGGCGGGCACCGCCATGCTGACCCAATCGTCGTCCGGCGTACCTGAGACCCAGTCGCGGATGTGATCGATCGCCGATGACGCGGCCGAGGCGGCCGAGGATGCGCCACGCGCCTTGATGATCGCCGCGCCCCGTTGCTGCACGGTCGGGATGAAGGTATCGCTGAACCAGGCCTGGTCTACCTGTGCCATCGCGGGTTTGCCGTTTACCTGTGTGTGATTGATGTCCGGATATTGGGTGGCTGAATGATTGCCCCAGATCGTCATCTGCCGGATCGCGGCCACCGGCGAATCGGTGCGCGCCGCGAGCTGGCTGATGGCGCGGTTGTGATCCAGCCGTGTCATGGCGGTGAAGTTCGCCGGATCAAGATCCGGCGCATTGCAGCGTGCGATCAGCGCGTTGGTGTTGGCCGGATTGCCGACTACCAGGACCCTTACGTCCCGGGCGGCATGATCGTTCAACGCTTTGCCCTGAACGGAGAAGATCTTTGCGTTTTCAAGCAGCAGGTCTTTGCGCTCCATACCCGGTCCGCGCGGCTTGGCGCCGACCAGCATCGCGAAATTGGTGTCAGCAAAGGCAACCGCCACGTCATCGGTAGCGACCACGTCGATCAGCGTCGGAAAGGCACAATCGCGCAGTTCCATCTCCACGCCCTTGAGTGCGCCGAGGGCCGGCGGAATCTCCAACAGCTGGAGGATGATTGGCTGATCGGCGCCTAGCATCTGGCCCGAGGCGATGCGGAATGCGAGTTGGTATCCGATCTGGCCGGCGGCACCGGTGATCGTGACTCTCACGGGGCTGTTCATGTTGTGCTCATCCTTTGATTTCTTTGTCTGGGAGGCCGTGCCGTAAGCCTTGCCGGGGCCCCCGAGACCGTCCGGGGCCCCCGAGACCGTTGATAAGAACCATCAATTCTAGCAGGGGCCAGAGGCGGCGGGGTGTTGGACCGGGCTGGGGGATCTTGAGGTTGAGCGCTTGCATTCCGGAAGTATGGTGTTATAGTTAACTACAACACCACGTCACTATTGACGGCGAACCCGCGACGATCTGACGGAGAAGTACTCATGTGGGCTGCAAGCAGAAAAGCGAGATGGTCATTACTGTCCCTCTGGGCCGGACTGGCGGCCGTCCTGGCATTGGCCGCCGGATTCAGCGGCGCCGGGGCTGCCAGCGTCGACACCCAGCGTGCAGACGCGGCGCAGCCGGTCTGCAGCGCGGAAACCCTGGCGGTCACACGCATGGCCCGGGTGACAGCGGAGGACACGGAGTAATCCGCGCGTCGATCCATGGATCCGAACTGGAACGATAACCAGCCTATCTACAGGCAGCTTCGCGACCGGGTCGTGGAGATGATCCTGGAAGGTGTGCTGGGTGACGGAGATGCGCTGCCCTCGGTGCGCAGCGTCGCCGCCGAGTACCGTCTCAATCCTCTCACCGTACTCAAGGGCTACCAGGAACTGGTGGACGAGGAGCTGGTCGAGAAACGCCGCGGCCGCGGCATGTTTGTGCGCGAGGGCGCCAAACGGAATCTGCTCAAGGACGAACGGAAATTATTTCTTGAGAAGCAATGGCCGACGGTCGTGGCGACCATCGGTCGCCTCGGTCTCGATCTGGAGGAGTTGCTGGCTCAGGCCACCGCTCAACTCGACAAAGACGGGGAGGAATCCGAGTGACCACGCTGGTCCGAGCAAAGAATCTGAGCAAGCGCTTTGGCAACGTCACGGCGCTGGACGCGGTGAATCTGGAGATCCCCGAGGGGCGCATCGTCGGTCTGATCGGACCCAATGGCGCCGGCAAGACCACGGCGCTGAAAGCGCTGCTCGGCCTCACCTCGTTCTCCGGCGAGCTGGAAGTCCTGGGCATGGACCCCCGGCGCGAGCGGCATCGGGTGATGCAGGATGTCTGTTTTATCGCCGACGTCGCTGTGCTCCCGCGTTGGCTCAAGGTACGTCAGGCGCTGCAGCTTGCCGAGGGCCTGCACCCCCGTTTCAGCATGAGCCGGGCCGAGAAACTGCTGGCGGCCAGCGAGGTGCGCCTCGACAGTCGCGTTGGACAGTTGTCCAAGGGCATGGTCACTCAGCTGCACCTGGCTCTGGTGATGGCGATCGAAGCAAAGCTGTTGGTTCTGGACGAGCCGACTATCGGGCTGGACATCATCTACCGGAAAGATTTTTACACTACCCTGCTGAACGATTATTTCGACGAGGGCAGGACTATCCTGGTCACCACGCACCAGGTCGAGGAGATCGAGCACATCCTCACTGACGTAATGTTTATCAACCACGGCCGTATCGTGCTCAATGAAACCATGGAACGGATCGGTGAGCGTTTCGCCCAGGTCGCGGTAGCGCCGGAGAAGGCCGCGGCGGCGCGGGAGTTGCAGCCCGTGTATGAGCAGGACGTGTTCGGCCGCAAGATCTTCCTGTTTCAGGACCGCACCCCACAGCAGCTGGCAGCGCTGGGCGAATCCCGTGTCCCGGGTATCGCGGACCTGTTCGTCGCCAAGATAAAGGGGGCCGCGGCATGAGTGTGATGACCACCCTCCTCAGGCGCGAGACCTGGGAGCATCGAGCCATCGTGATCGCGCCATTGGTATTCGCTGTGGTGTTTATCGTCATCGCGCTGCTGGCCGCCGCGGGCGCCATCCATATTCAGGTTGGCCATTACGGTGTAGATCTGCGTGACATGCTCTTGAGCATGGATCCGCGACAGCTCGGCGCGGTCATGCAGATGGAGTTGGGCTCGCTCGCGGTGTTTTTTAATGTCGTGGTCCAGCTGGTGACCACGTTCTATTTGCTCGACTGTCTGTATGCCGAACGTAAGGACCGGAGCATCCTGTTCTGGAAATCGCTACCGGTTTCTGACACGACGATCGTAGGTTCAAAACTGTTGACGGCAATGTTGGTAATCCCGCTGGTGAGTATTGCGGTATTTTTTGCCACTGCGCTGGGCATCTATCTGATCAGCGGCATCCTGGTCCTTGTAGGCGGCAGCGGGGCCGTGCTGGCGGCCGGACCGGGGGCGATCCTGGATACGCTGGTCATCGCCATCTATACCGTCGTGGTGCAGTCGCTGTGGTATCTGCCGGTCTATGGTTGGCTGTTGCTGGTGTCGGTCTGGGCCAAACGCTCAGTGTTGTTGTGGGCGGTGCTGCCGTTGTTTGCGGTCACGGCGCTCGAGCGGATGATCTTCGGTACCGGCATGATCGGCAGGCTGCTCCATGACCGGATCGTCGGTGTCTACACGCTGGCGTTCACACAGCCTGCAAACGAGATCGCCTGGCGTTACCAGGCCGATGGCGCCGAGCTGAATCTGGAATTGTTCGAGAGCCTGACCCATCTTGTCGACCCGAGCACATTCCTGCTGAGTCCGGGTCTGTGGGGTGGACTCGTGGTGGCGGCCCTGCTCTTAGCGGCGGCGGTATGGGTGCGCCGATATCGGGACGAGACCTGAGCGGACAGCTCAGCACGAATACCAGAGACCTACAGTGATGCGCGCAAGAACACTCATTTTGTCCCTGTCGCTGATCGGCGTGCTGTCATCCACCGCTTGCGTCATCGTCGTCAACGACGAAGAGGCCGATGCGGAGTGGATCGGCAGCTACGAGACCGACAGCGACGCCCGCAATGCGGCCAACAACGATCTGCGTGATCGGGTCGGACAACGTCTGGCAGAAGTGGCGCAGCTGCGCGACGAAGATATCTCCGTGGCGGCGAGCAATGGCGTCGTCACGCTGCGCGGCAAGGTCGGAGACCCGGCCGTGGTCCAGCACGCGGTCGAAGAGACGGCTGCCGTCGCCGGTGTCCGCCGCGTGGTCGCAAAGCTGACGGTCGAGGTCCGGGCTGGCTGATCGGGGGTAACGGACTGGCCCTGTCGGAGGGTTTTCGGGGTAGGCTATCGTCTGTCTTCCACTTCGAGCCGATCACACGGACCTGCCGCCATGCCGTACCAGTCCAGACTCCTGTTTCCCCTCTGGCTCTGCCTGGTCTTGGCGGCCGGCGCCGCGTCTGCCCAGGCGCCGCCACCCGACCCGCAGCCGGACCCTGAGCAGATGGAGTCGCTCGAGATGGCGCCGCTCGAGACAGAGCAGTTTGTCGAAGTCCCGCCTGTTTCGATCGCTGTCGGCGGTGTCTCGGAGACCCGGTTCAATCCCACCTACGGCGCGGTGTTCTTTATTGTTTCGGGCAGCGATCTGGCCGACGCCGGGCGCGATGCACGGATTACCGCTGATGGTCGGGTGCTGCCCTCGACACGCACATCGGCGTCACCGCGCATCGTCGGCGGACGCTATTCCATACCGCCCGGATCCCGGCGTCTGGCCATGAGCGGCTGGGATGCCGAGGGCCGCCCGGTCGAAGCCGAGGCGCGGATCTGGGCCGGAGAATTGCCGCTGCTGGTCGTGGTGACCGACATCGGCGGAGCTCTGGTCAACGGTGCCCGGGTCAAGGTATCGCTGGATCGGGAGCGGAGTATCAGCGCGAGCCGAGAAACCCGCGACGGTCTGGCTCGTTTCGAGAACCTTCCCGATGAACGGATGTTGGTGGCGGTCACCGCCGGAGACGGCGTCGCCGAGTCTCGTGTGGTGCCGGCCCGTCAGGGAACCCTCGAGATACAGCTGCGCCGCTGATGCTTTTCTGTCAGCCGCTTGCGCGTCCGGCGCGTCGACTGGCGATATCATGTTTGCGCAGATAGCCGCGGAACTGATGGTAGCTGAGACCCAGGGCCTCGGCCGCGCGGCCCTGATGAAAAGAGTGATCCGCCAGCGCCTGCTGTACCCGGCTCGATTCCAGCGCCGCCACTTCTTGCCTGAGATCGACCGGCCATTGCGGTGAACGCGTCTCGATCTGTGGTGGCTCGGCCTGACTCATCCGGTACGGTGATTCGAACGGGTCGAACACGATGGTCTGGACAGGCGCATCCGGTGGATCGCTGAGATAGACCGAACGCTCGACGGTGTTCTTCAACTCACGCACGTTACCCGGCCAGGCATTGGACTCCAGCGAAGCCAGCGCCTGCGGCGAGAATCCGGCAAAAAAGCTGCGTTTCAATTCGCTGGTGATATTCAGCGCAAAGTGCTCGGCCAGCGGCTCGATGTCGCCGTAGCGAGCGCGCAGCGGTGGCACCGTGATCACGTCAAAGGCCAGCCGGTCCAGCAGGTCGGCACGGAATTGACCTGCGGCGGCCAGCTGCGGCAGATCTTCATTGGTCGCACCGATGATGCGGGCGTCAGTGAGCAAGGTCTCGCTGCCGCCGACCCGTTCGAACTCTCCGTACTCGATCACCCGGAGGATCTTCTCCTGCATGCGCAACGGCACGGTGGCCAGTTCGTCCAAAAACAGGCTGCCTCCCTCGGCGCGCTCGAAGCGCCCTTCGTGGCGGCGGGTGGCGCCGGTAAAGGCGCCGGCCTCGTGGCCGAACAATTCGGACTCGAGCAGGCTTTCGGTCAACGCGGCACAGTTGAGTTTGACCAGCGGCTGATCCCAGCGCGGCGACAGATAATGCAGACGCGCCGCCACCAGTTCCTTGCCGGTCCCTCGCTCGCCGATCACCAGTACCGGCTTGTCGAGCGCCGCGGCGCGGGAGGCGTGTTCCAGCATCGAAAGAAAAGCCGGAGACTCACCGATCAGCGTCGTACTCTCCGGGGCTACATCGGCCATGGCGATTTTCACCATAATTCAGCGTAAATCGCTAACCATTTTATCGGAAACGGCTAATTATTTCAGCATTCTGTCTCAAACGGAGCATTAATCCTAATTAATTCAGATATTTAGACGGGCTCTGCATGTTGGCACGGATTTCGCTTATTTACCCTGAGCACTCAAATTTTGGACAGGAGGCGCCGGACATGGGCATTTTTTCGAGATTCACGGATATCGTGAACGCCAACATCAACGCGATGCTGGACAAGGCGGAGGATCCCGAGAAGATCGTCCGTCTGATGATCCAGGAGATGGAGGACACGCTGGTCGAGGTCCGTTCCTCGGCGGCGCGGGCCATCGCCGATCGCAAGCAGCTGGATCGCAAGCTCGATGCCGTAAAACGCGAGCTGGGTGACTGGGACCACAAGGCCGAACTGGCGGTGCGCAAGAACCGCGATGACCTGGCGCGGGCTGCTCTGGCCGAGCGGGCCAAAGTCAGCGAGCGGGTCGAGCTGATCAAAAAGCAGCATGGCCAGGTGGATGAGGCACTGGCCCGTCTGAAAGAAGACATCGTCCGGCTTGAGGAAAAGCTCACCGACGCCAAGACCCGCCAAAAGGCACTGGTGATGCGACACCAGACCGCGTCAGATCGTCTCGAGGTGCGCAAGCACACGCACGAGACGCGGATCGATGATGCCCTGGTCCGGTTCGAACAGTTCGAGCGTAAGATGGAAAACATTGAGGGCCGGGTCGAAGCCTATGACCTGTCCCCGACCCGCGATCTGCGTCGCGAGTTTTCTTCCATCGAAGGCGACGAGTCCGTAGAGAAAGCGCTGGCAGATCTCAAGCAGCGTGTTCAGACCGGACATGACGGCGGTCAGCAGGCATAAGGAAGCGAGATATGTCAGAAGTGCTTGGCATCGTCTTTGTAAGCGTCGTCCTGCCGCTGGTGATCGTGTTGCACTACGTCACCAAGTGGAAGGACGCCAAGGGGCTTACCAAGGAAGACGAGAAGATGCTCGAGGAAATTTGGGCCAGCGCGCAGAAGATGGAAAGCCGCATCAATGCGCTGGAGACCATTCTCGACGACGAGGCGCCGGATTGGAGGAAGCGGGTATGAACCGGGATTACCTGGACACGATGGCGGCCCAGGCCCGACGTCTGTATCGGGATCGTGACAACGCGCTGTTCCTCGGTGTCTGCGCCGGTCTCGCCGACGGTTTCCGGTGGCCGGTGTGGGGCGTGAGGGCCGTCGCGACACTGTTGCTGCTTGTGTTCTTCGTGCCGACCGCGCTGGTCTACGTGACGGCGGGTCTGCTCCTGCCGGGTCGGCGACTGGTGTTCGGCGGTTCGACCGAAACGCAATTCTGGCGCCGTCGCCCGCGTTCTCGTCACTACAGGTACTGAGCATGAATGGGCAGACTCCGGGGCCGGCACGCCGGCTCTATAAGGACAAGGAAAACGGCGTGCTGTGTGGCGTCTGCGCCGGCATCGCCGACTACTTCGGTTTCGATCTGACCGCGACGCGAGTGCTGACGGTGGTGCTCCAGTTTATGTTCCCGGCCACGTTTCTGGTTTACATCGTGATGTGTATGCTGCTGCCAAAGAAGCCGCGCGAGATGTACGAAGACCGCGAGGAAGAACAGTTCTGGAGTTCGGTGCGCAAGTCGCCCATGGCCACGGTCGCCTCGGTGCGTCACAAGATGCGAGAGCTGGATGCCAAGCTGCAGCGGATGGAACGATACGTCACGTCACCGGGATTCGGACTTGAGCGCGAATTCCGCGAGCTGGAAGATTGAACCGGGCTACTGAGAAAGGACGGCGCTAAATGAATGTCTATGAGTTGGTGTTCGCGATTGTGGCGGTGGTTACGATCGGCAAGGTGCTCGAGCGCCATTTCAGCACTCGCAAGCGCCGCCAGCGGGATGCCGAACCCGGCGCCCAGGAGCAAGAGCGTGCCCAGCGGGTCGATGATCTGGAGCAGCGCGTCCAGGTGCTGGAGCGCATCGTGACCGACCAGGGTTACGAACTGCGCCAGAAATTCCGCGATCTGGAAGACTAAAGACCCGCAGCCCCCGTGTTATCGTTGCGCGAACGCCAGTCGGGTGTTCGTCCATGTTTCGAATCTGCTGGGGCCTCATCATCATTTTGCTGGCCGGGTGTGCGGCGCCGCGCCCTGACCTGGCCCGTCTGTACGCTCGTCAGGCAAATCCCCAGCAGCCGCCGATCATATTGATCCACGGCATCCTCGGCAGCCGGCTCGAGGATCCTGCCAGCGGACGCGAGGCCTGGCCAGGTTCGACCTGGCGTCTGTTGTTCCACGATTATCACGACCTGGCCCTGGACATCGATCCCGCGACCCTGACGCCACTGCCGGGCGACCTGCGCGTCAGCGGTATCACTGATCGGGCGGCGGGCCGGGATTTTTACGGCGAGATCATGCGTGTGTTGTCCGAGGCGGGCGGGTATCAACGCAGTCGCCCCGGCGAGCCGGTCACGCCCGGCGCGAAAAACTACTACGTATTCGCCTACGACTGGCGCCGCGACAATGTCGAGACGGTCCGTGCGCTGGACCGATTTATCGAGCAGATCCGCACTGACCACGGTGACGCTGATCTCAAGGTCGATCTGATCGCGCACAGCATGGGTGGGCTGGTGGCGCGTTACTACATCCGTTATGGGACCGTGGATGTGCTCGATGACAATGACTTTCCGGTCAACGGCCACGGCGCCGAGCGCGTCCGACGCGCGATACTGCTCGGCACGCCCAACCTCGGTTCAGTCACCGCCATCCGCACGATGCTGCAGGGAGTCAAGACCGCTTTCGGCGGGATGCCGGTCGAAGTCATCGCCACGTTCCCCTCGGCCTATCAGCTGCTGCCTCACCCCCTCAACGACTGGCTGATCAAGAGCACTGGCGAGCCGCTGGAACGCGACCTTTTCGATGTAGAGATTTGGCGCCGTTTCCAGTTCTCGGTGTTCTCGCCGGAGGTTAGAAAACGCATTCTGGCCGACGCCCCGAGCGAGCAGGAGGGGCGCGAGAAACTGGCGCTGATGGAGCGCTTCTTCCAACGTTATCTGGAACGCGGTCGGCGCTTTGTCTGGTCGCTGACGGTGCCGGTCCCGGAACCGACGATCAACTATATCGTATTTGGTGGCAACTGCAGTCTGACGCCGGCGCGTATCCTGGTGGAAGAAGTCGCGGATGAATCCGTGGTCAGGCTCTGGCCTGATGATATCGCCGATCCGGTGGCCGGGGTCGACTACGACATGCTAATGCTGGAGCCGGGCGATGGCGTGGTGACCAAAGCTTCGTTACTGGCGCGGGATACGCTGGATCCGACGATCGAGCGTCACCGCTACAGTTTCTTCCCCGTGCAATACTCGTTTTTTCTGTGCGAGGCGCACAATCGCCTCACCAGCAATATCAATTTTCAGGACAATCTTCTGCATGCGCTGCTCAGCGTCGACGACGATCTCTTCTAAACGATGACAGCTCCGACCCGACAGCGGCCGGTGCAATCCGGTCTGGGCGCGATCGTCCTCGTCGCCGTCATCGCGCTGGCCGCGGCGCTGCCGCACGGTTGCGAAGCCAGCGGCGGCCAGACGCTGAAGGTTTTTGACGGCGACAGTTTTCTGATGCGGGGTGACGATGGCGCGGAGATCGAGGTGCGGATCTTTGGTATCGATGCGCCCGAACGTCATCAGCCGTGGAGCCAGCGCAGCCGCGAGGCATTGCGGCGTCTGATCCGTGGTCACACGCTGTCGCTGGAGGTGGTCGATACGGATCGTTACGGGCGGGTCGTGGCTCGGGTCAGCCGCAAGTCTGACGGGCTGGTGGTGAACACGGAAATGGTCAGGACGGGCGACGCCTGGGTCTACCGCCGCTATACCGGAGATAAAGCGCAGCTCAGGCGTCTCGGTCTGGAGGATCTGATCGAGCTGGAGCAGCAGGCCCGTCAGGCCGGACGGGGATTGTGGTCGCTGCCGAAAGCGGAGCAGACGCCACCATGGCAATGGCGCCGGCAGAAGCGCGGCAATTAGTCACCGCGTGCTGCAGTCGTAGTTCCGGCCGAATCAGGAGTATCAAGCGTGTCCGTCTCGCCTCATATCAAGATCCAGGCGCTGAGCAAACAGTACGAGGGGCGTGGGCGTCATCGTGTGGTTCTCGATCAAATCGAGACCACCATCGGGCACGGCGAGTTCGTGGTGCTGGTCGGGCGCAGCGGTTCCGGTAAATCCACGCTGCTCAATCTGCTCGGCGGCCTCGACCGACCCAGTACCGGGGATGTGCTGATCGACGGCCAGTCGCTGGCCGC
>Ga0265303_10001455_pt1 | contig 14578 bp, 10 predicted proteins | sample Helome_2_FD_192494 | JGI IMG/M metagenome (GOLD analysis project Ga0265303, IMG submission 192494) | Marine sediment microbial communities from subtidal zone of North Sea - Hel_20160317 (Illumina Assembly) | ecosystem: Environmental > Aquatic > Marine > Subtidal zone > Sediment ... | reverse complement strand
CTTACAATTCCTTAATTATACTGAAATGTCTGAAGCCGCTGCTGAAATGGGTTTCGATGGTCTAGACCTTACGGTAAGACCAAAAGGTCATGTATTGCCAGAAATGGTAACAGTTGATTTACCCAAAGCAGTGGCCGCAATGAAATCATACGGTCTAACTCCAAAGATGATAACTACGAACGTTCTTGATTACGAAAATGAAGAGCACAAAATTGTATTGGAAACAGCAAGTAAGTTGGGTTTTACACATTACCGCACAGGTTGGTTGACCTATCCTGAGGATAGGACCATAAGTGAAAGTCAGGCCATTTATAAGCAACAGTTCAAAAACTTAGAAGTACTCAACAAAAAATTAGGATTAATCGGATGTTATCAAAATCACGCGGGTAAGCATGTAGGTGCGCCAATTTGGGATTTGCCACCGATTCTATCGATTACCAATAACGAAAATTTAGGTTGCCAATATGATATCAGGCATGCGGTGGTAGAAGGTGGAAGTAGCTGGGAGCTTGGGTTACGGCTAATTAAACCGTTTATCAAAACTATCGTTATTAAAGACTTTAAATGGGGCAAGGTAGATGGAAAGTGGAAACCTGTCAATACCCCTCTAGGGGAAGGCATGGTGGATTTTAAACGCTACTTCTCTTTGCTTAAGAAATATCAGATTAACGTTCCCGTTTCGCTTCATTTAGAATACGATTTGGGTGGGGCAGAACATGGAAGTACGAAGTTGTCAATAAACAAAGAAGAAGTATTTAAGCAAATGAAAAAGGATCTCCATTATTTAAGAGAAGTTTGGAAAAGAGCATCCTAGAGTCAATTTTTTATCATTGACCAAGTGCCATTTATGAAAAACGATTATAAAAATGAATTCATGTCAAAATTAACTATATCAACCAGAGAAAAACTAAAGAAAGTGAGTACGGCGACTATTGCCACCTGCCTGTTTAAAAAAGGTTTAAAGAATCAGTTTGTACAAGGCGTAAAACCACTCCAGCCGGGTAAGGCAACCATGGTTGGGGAAGCCTATACTCTTAGATACATTCCGGCCAGAGAAGACTTGAACCCTATTGAGGTATTTAAAGACCTTAAACATCCACAACGCGTGGCAGTTGAGGAGTGCCCGGAGGGCGCTGTACTAATTATGGATAGCAGAAAGAATCCAAGAGCGGCCTCAGCCGGATCAATCCTTGCAACCCGCTTAATGGTAAGAGGGGCCGCAGGAATCGTAACTGATGGAGGATTCAGGGACTCGGCTGAAATTGCTTCCTTGCCCCTACCATCTTATCATAATATGCCTTCTGCACCAACAAACCTGACATTGCACCAGGCAATTGACATTAACATACCTATAGGTTGTGGAGATGTTGCTGTTTTTCCAGGGGATGTTGTTGTTGGCGATGATGACGGCGTCATTATTATTCCGATTAATCTTGCAAATGAAGTGGCAGAAGAGTGCCTTAAAATGACTCTTTATGAAGAATTTGTTATGGAAAAAGTAATGGAAGGGCATGAAATTATTGGTCTTTATCCACTTACCAATGAGCGTTCCAAAAGAGAATTTGAGATCTGGTTAAAAGCCCAGCATTAAGTGCTCAAGGTATGTCTTATAGACCGTACATAAAAATTGAATTACACCATAATTATAACAGGAATCTGATTCTATGGGCAATAGTTCAGCCCGAGTATATCATCCCTCGCAATTAGAAAATACTTTAATATTCTTTTTAGAAATAGGTTGTTAATTCCTGATACTTAATCCTAATTTGATGGTAATCTTTTAATTCTTGCCGCAGCAGCGATTTTTTTCCACTAAATTGGAATTTTGGCAGCGTTTTATTTAAGGAAAAAAAGGTGTAACTATGGATGTCTCCTACTTCCAACATCTCGTAGTTTGACTAAAAAAATGCTTTTTAATTCGTAAATTCGTCGGAATTTGAAACAATACAAAATGAAACCATTCATGCTCAAAAATTTTGCTATAAGTGTATGCCTTATTACCACCTTGGTTTTTACCATAGAAATCGATGCTCAAGCTAACGAAAATGCAAATTTCGAAGCCGGGATCGCAGCTTATCAGGCCAACAACCTGCCTCTCGCCTACAAAGAGTTTCTCACTGCTGCTAAGGACGGTCATGCCGATTCTCAATACAATGTGGCTTTGATGTATGAGCAAGGTATAGGGGTTGGTAAAGATGAGAAGGAAGCGGTTGTTTGGTATGGCAAATCAGCCTCTCAGGGGAATGCGGCAGCACAGTTTAATCTGGGGGTGCTCTATGAAAATGGTCGGGGCACTGCTATTGATTACACAAAAGCTAATGAGTGGTATCGCAAGGCCTCAGTGCAGGGTGATCCTTTGGCTATTGGTAATCTGGGCATGCTGTATGTACGGGGTCAGGGTGTGAAAGAAAATAAGGTCGCAGGCGTTGCGCTGCTTCTGGTTTCGGCTACAATGGATTCCTCAACACAAAACCATGCTAAACAGAATATTTCAGCTACTCGCGGCTTATCGACTGAGATGATCGGCGAAGCCCAGGCCCTCGCCGAAGAATTAAGTACTGCAAAAAACATGCTGGTACCGCTGGATAAGTATTTGACAAAATAAGAGAATAGTACCGAGAAGAAATAGCAACACGATCCCTTAAACTGAAGTATTTGAAATATTCCCCTGGCTATTCAGGATACTCTACCCTAAGATGGTAGATATTAGTCAATTTTTGCTTAAGTACCTTCTTTATCATTTGAATCTCTTTAAATGTAATGTTAGCATTTAAAAATTGATTCCCATTCATCTGTCCGGTTATGATCTTCTCCACAAATTCGTCTATAATCTGATATGTAGGGTTATTTAAACTTTTAGAGGCTGCCTCTACAGAATCTGCCATCATTAAAATAGCAGTCTCTTTAGAAAATGGGATAGGTCCGGGGTACCTGAAATCTGATTCTTTAAATGGTTGATCCAATTCCTCTTGTTTTTTATAGAAGTAATAGACAAAGCTGGTTCCATGATGCGTTCTTATAAAATCAATTACCCGGTCCGGTAAATTGTACTTCCGGGCAAGTTCTATTCCTTCAATTACATGATTGATGATTATCCGGGCGCTTTCTTTAGGATCCAGATCATCATGCGGATTTATACTGGTTACCTGGTTTTCAGTAAAATAGGTGGGATTGTTCATTTTACCAATATCGTGGTATAATGCCCCAACCCTGACCAACATAGCGTTTGCGCCAATTTCATTTGCAGAAGCTTCGGCCAGATTCGCAACCTGAAGCGAATGATGAAAGGTTCCCGGTGCTTTATTAGATAACTCTTTCAGTAATTTGGAATTCGTATCAGATAATTCGAGCAGGGAAACATCTGAGACCATGCCAAACATTTTTTCATAGATATAGATAAGTGGTTGTGCAAAAAGAGTCAGCATACCATTTAAAACGAAAAATCCAAATGTATACCAGTTCACATTGTCCAGGTTGCCCTCATGAATAATATGAAAAGCAAAATAACCAATAATGTATATAAGGGTTATTTGCCCAACAGAAATAAACAAATTTGCCCGTTTATAGAGTTCAGATACCGTTAGAATGGTGACGATCCCGGCAATGATCTGTAGAAATATATATTCAAAGCTGTTGGGAACAACAAAACCTAAAATCAGTACGGTTAGTACATGTACAAAAAGTCCAAGGCGGGCATCAAAAAAGGTTTTCAGAATTAAGGGCATTATACACAATGGTACCACAAAAACATAAGCCTCATTGTATTTTACCACGAGGGTGGTTATAAATACCATGAGTAAAATATTAAAGAAAATAAAGGTCACTTTTACATTATTCCTAAAAACTTCGGGCCTGTATTTTTTGAGAAACAAAAACAGCATCATCAGTACCAGGGCTACAAGAATGGTATACCCGAAGAGGATAAAATAGTAGTTGTTTTCAGTCCATAGTTCCGATTCATATTCCGCTTTTAAGGACTCCAGTATTTTCAAATTCTCAGCCTCTACTACTTCTCCTCTTGCAATAATAAGTTTACCTTCATCTACATTACCCCTTGTTAGAGAGATTTCAGAAATAGCTTCCTCCAACTCCCTTCTGGTAAGTTCTTCGTCATAAGAAACATTGGGTTGTAATACATCAAAAAAAAGTGTTTTAAAGTCAGAGTCATAACTTCCAAGCCTCTTGTCTATTAGCATCTTGGAAATTGAGTCATCCAAAGTTCCCATTCTGTAAAGGACATCAGATTGCAGAAGCCTTGCTTCGTTATCTTTTAGAAGGTACAGGCTGTTTTTGGTAGTATGATCATCAACATTTTGTACAATTCCGTAAGTATATACGGTATCAAGAAACTCTTTCCCCACTTCTTCTAAAATACGCCTTGATCTGTTACTAAATTTTTCAGCGCTAAAAACAAGCGGAAATTTATCTGCAAAAACCTGGTAGGCTTCCGTAGCCACTATTACGTCTTAACTATAATATTCTACCTGATCACCTTCAATCGCATTTCTTTCTTCGGTAATTTCCTCAGTTGTTTTCTTTATGGAAAAGTCGAAGGGGGCGTAAAGGTTTTCATACTGCCATGGTTTTCCTTTTTGAAATTCATATTTGAACTTACCCCCTCTCGGAAAGAAAAATACAATACAGGCTATGGTTATAATATAGAGAATGTATTTGTAGATAAGTGATTGGTTTTTATAAACGCCATCTAAGGTTTTGCCCATTGCAGAAAGTATCTTCTTCAAAAATAGAAAATAATAGCATTATCGCTTGCCTTTTAGTAACTAAACACAATGCATTGCACTTTAATTTATTAATTTCGCGTAATTAATGGATTTTTCATATGAAAGAGGTTGTTATCGTATCTGTAGCCAGAACACCTATTGGAAGTTTTATGGGTTCTTTATCTACTATTCCGGCTCCAAAGTTAGGGGCTATAGCTATAAAAGGTGCCCTGGATAAAATAAATCTGAGCCCTAATGAGGTTGATGAAGTACTCATGGGTAATGTTGTACAGGCCGGAACCGGACAGGCTCCTGCAAGACAGGCCGCTATATTTGCCGGCATCCCTGACACTGTTCCCTGTACTACTATAAATAAAGTCTGCGCATCGGGAATGAAAGCCGTAATGCAGGCAGCACAATCTATTGCGCTGGGAGACACCTCTGTGGTTATTGCCGGAGGGATGGAGAATATGAGCCTGATTCCGCATTATGTTCATATGAGAACGGGTCAGAAATTTGGGCCCTCAACACTGGTAGATGGCATGCAAAAAGATGGTTTGGTTGACGTTTATGACCAGAATGCCATGGGAGTGTGTGCAGATGCCTGTGCAGTTGAACACGATTTCAGCAGGGAGGATCAGGATAACTTTGCTATACAATCCTATAAACGATCTGCCGAGGCCTGGAAATCGGGAAAATTTACAGATGAAGTTGTTCCGGTTGAAGTACCTCAGCGAAGGGGTGAACCAATTATCGTTAGCGAAGATGAAGAATATAAGAATGTAAAATTAGATAAGATACCAGCATTACGTCCTGCCTTCACCAAAGATGGCTCGGTTACCGCCGCTAATGCATCAACTATTAACGATGGCGCAGCAGCCATGGTATTAATGAGTGCCGAAAAGGCCAAAGAAATAGGTTTAGAGCCCATAGCGACTATAAAAAGTTATGCAGATGCAGCCCAGGAACCAAAGTGGTTTACGACTGCACCGGCCAAAGCACTTCCGAAAGCTATTGCCAAAGCTGGAATTTCCTTGGATGATGTTGATTATTTTGAGTTTAATGAGGCATTTGCAGTTGTAGGTCTGGCTAATATGAAGCTATTAAAACTTGATGACAGCAATGTAAATGTGAATGGTGGCGCAGTCTCCCTTGGACATCCCTTAGGATGCTCCGGGGCCCGGATAATTATTACCTTATTAAGTGTTTTAAAACAAAATGATGGCAAAATAGGAGCTGCGGCTATCTGCAATGGTGGTGGGGGTGCTTCGGCTATTATTTTGGAAAGAAATTAATTTTCGCTGCAACAGTAGCCTATGCATCACGGTATTTGTCACCTTAATATTGTATCAATTAGAATTCTTGCAGAAGATTCCAGTGAGATGGTGACCCAACTACTTTATGGTGATCATTTTAAAATTCTGGAAAAAAGAAAGTTTTGGAGTAAAATTCGCGATGCCTATGACGGTTCTGAGGGATGGATACGCAACAATCAATTTGTTTCTATTGAAAAATCTGATTACCAATCCCTGAAAAATTCAGGGGAATATAAATTTTCATCAGATCTGTTATCTTATGTTAATGATGAGAAGAAGGTAATGATCCCTATAGTGCTTGGCTCCTCTGTTAAAAGTGTAAATTTACTTTCACATCAATTTGACGGGGCCTCAATAAATGGCAAGAAGGGAAAATCCAATTTGATTGTTACTGCACTTTACTATTTAAATGCACCCTATTTATGGGGAGGAAAATCGCCTTTTGGAATAGATGCTTCGGGCTTTGCACAAATGGTATACAAGATAAATGGCTATACATTATTAAGGCGCGAAGAAGAACAGGCTACTCAGGGTGAAGCCCTTAGTTTTATTGAAGAAAGTGAACCGGGAGACCTTGCTTTTTTTGATAATAATGAAGGTAAGATAAATCATGTAGGTATTATTATGAAGGATAATTTTATCATCCATGTACACGGTAAAGTAAGAATTGACAGATTGGACCACACTGGTATCTTCAATACAGAACAGAGAAAATATACCCATAAATTAAGAGTTATAAAAAAGATTATATAAAAAAACCCTGACAAATTGATTGCCAGGGTTTTTTATTGGAAATATAAACTAAATTATTCTCCAAGTAATTTCTTCATTCTCATGAAACTTTCAGTATCTCCCAAAGCGCCATAAATATTCTTTAATTGTGTCATTACACTTTGATTGTCAGGATTTGCTTTCAGAGATTGTTCCAGGATTATGGCCGCTGTTCTAAACATAGCATCCTTTTCACTTTTTAATTCCTCGTAACGTGCTATATCTGCCTTAGAATTTCCTAAAGTATTCATTTCATCTATTAAACCATTTCCCTGATCTACATAGGTCGTAGAGAGATTCAACTGAGCATTTATATAACCCGGATCTATCTCCAATGCCCTACTATATGCTTCCCTGGCCGCTTCAATATTCCCCTGTTCCATATTAATTACACCTATATTATATTGCAAATCCGCATTATCGGGTGCCATTTTAGCCGCTTCTGACATAAGTTCTTTAAACTTATCCTTATCACCCAATTTGTAATATAAGTTAGCTTGATTCAAGACCAAATTTACATCGTCAGGGTTGTTTGCTCTTGCATCAGAAAAAGCAGCAAGTGCTTTATCATCCTGACCTAATTGAGAATAAATCAAAGCCATATTTTTAACTATTTCGGCTTTCTTTGAAGGTGTTTTTTCATCTATAGGACTGTTATATGTTCCTGATTTAACCATCAAATCTCTTTGTGTCTTTTCCATTTCTTCAACCTCGCCAGATTCAACATTGGTAGCTTTATAAACCATACCACTGCCATTATAATCGACTTTTCGCAATTCCTGATAATAACCAAGAGCTTCTTCGTAATTACCCCCATTTACGGCACTACTTGCAGCATAATACAAATAAATAGTGTCTTTTGGGCTTAGTGTATAACTTAAATAGAGCTTTTCAGAGGCTCCCTTGTAATTTTTATTGGTGTTATCCTCCACAGCAGAATTAACCAAATCGGCTGTTATTGATGTCAGTTGCTGATTTGTTTCAGCGGCATGTTTTCCTTTGTCACCTTCAAGGCTTAAGACTTTGTTAAAAGATGATATTGCTTCATTATAAGCCTCATTATTACCTTTTTTGCCAAGATCAGCGTAGGTTTTTCCTCTAAGAAAATAATAGTTTGCCTGGGTTTTTTCATCAGCCCCGCTGATCATTCCCTGAATTCCGTCCAATGTTGCCTGCGCACTAGCTGAATCACCTGATTTAAAGGCTTTTTCAGCGGATTTCATTTCTGTTTTCTGTGAAAATCCGGCTAGTGCATAGCACATAGCTGCTATAATTAAAAGTTTCGTCTTCATTTTAAAATTAAATTAATTATTAGTGTTTATTTATTAATCCTTATCGGTATCCGGATCATCAATATCAAGAGCCGTGCCATCCTCTGTTTTTACCTCAATATCCATTAAATCAATCTCCTCCAGACTATCTTCATCCTTCATTACTTTGGCTACGGCTGCTATAGCGTCAGTGTCTTTCAGGTTGATCAATTTTACACCTTGAGTGGCCCTGCCCATAGTCCGCAGGTCATCAACACTCATCCTAATAGCTATACCAGATTTATTTATAATCATTAAGTCATCAGAATCAGAAACATTTTTAATAGCCACCAGACCCCCCGTTTTATCGGTTATGGAGATGGTCTTCACACCTTTACCTCCTCTATTGGTAATTCTGTAATCATCGATGCTCGATCTTTTACCAAATCCATTCTCCGAGACTACCAATATTTCGTCATCAAAATTATTTACAGACAACATGCCTATTACCTCATCTTTTTCATCGGCCAATCTTATGCCACGGACTCCAGAAGCATTACGGCCCATAGGTCTGGTCTTGCTTTCTTCAAACCTGATAGCCTTACCGGATTTAAGCCCAAGTAAAATCTGACTTGTACCAGTGGTTAGTTTGGCTTCTAATAATTCATCATCCTCTCTTATACTAATAGCAATAATACCATTTTGGCGTGGCCTGGAATACTGTTCCAATGAGGTTTTTTTAACTGTACCTTTTTTGGTAGCCATAATTACATAATGGCCATTCACATATTCTTCATCTTTTAAATCCCTGGTACAAATAAATGCTTTTACCTTATCATCCTGTTCAATATTTACCAGGTTTTGTATGGCCCTGCCTTTTGATGTTCGGCTACCTTCGGGAATTTCATAAACCCGCATCCAGAAACACTTTCCCTTTTGAGTAAAGAACAGCATATATTGATGGTTTGTACCAACAAAAAGATGCTCCAGGAAATCCTCAGTCCTTGTGGATGAGGCTTTTTGCCCTACTCCTCCCCTGTTCTGTGTTTTATATTCACTTAGCGGAGTCCTTTTTATGTAACCTGCATGCGAAATTGTAATTACTACCTGTTCGTCAGGTATCATATCCTCTATACTCAGGTCGCCCCCGGCAAAGTTTATTTCTGACCTTCTTACATCCCCATAGCGTTCTTTTACATCAAGAAGTTCATCCTTTATGATCTGCATTCTGCGATCTTTATTAGCAAGAATGTCCTTTAAGTCGGCAATTGTCTTAATAATCTCATCGTATTCAGATCGCAATTTATCTTGTTCAAGACCTGTAAGCTGTCGCAGACGCATCTCTACAATTGCCTTGGCCTGAACTTCAGATAATTTAAATCTTTTAATGAGGTTATCTCTGGCATCTTCTGCATTTGAAGACGCTCTAATGATAGCGATAACTTCATCAATATTATCGGAGGCAATAATAAGTCCTTCCAATATATGAGCCCTGTCTTCAGCTTTTTTCAAATCAAAAGTGGTACGTCTTACCACTACTTCATGACGGTGCTCAACAAAATAATGAATGATCTCTTTTACATTAAGCAATTTTGGCCTTCCCTTTACAAGAGCAATATTATTTACGCTGAAGGACGACTGAAGTGCCGAATATTTGTATAATGTATTAAGGACAATATTTGGGATGGCATCCCTTTTAAGAATATATACAATGCGCATCCCCTTTCTATCAGACTCATCCCTAATAGATGATATACCTTCTATCTTTTTATCATTAACCAAATCGGCAGTTTTTTTAATCATGTCTGCCTTATTGACCTGATACGGAATCTCCGTAACAATGATACATTCCCTTCCCTGAACTTCTTCAAAAGTGGCCTTAGCTCTCATAACAACCCTGCCACGACCAGTTTGAAAAGCTTCTCTTACACCGTCGTAACCATATATGATTCCTCCGGTAGGAAAGTCGGGAGCTTTAATATGTGTTATTAACTCATCAACCTCTATATCATTATTCTCAATATAAGCGATAGTTCCATCTACCACCTCTGAAAGATTGTGTGGAGCCATATTGGTTGCCATTCCTACTGCAATACCCGAGGCTCCATTTATCAATAAATTTGGTATCCTGGTAGGAAGAACTGTTGGTTCTTTAAGTGAATCATCAAAATTAAGTTGATGATCCACGGTGTCTTTATCAATATCTGCCAACATCTCATCCGCAATCTTGCGCATGCGGGCCTCAGTATATCTCATTGCAGCAGGACTATCGCCGTCTACAGATCCAAAATTACCCTGCCCGTCAATTAACATGTATCTTAGACTCCATTCCTGAGCCATCCTCACCATACTATCATAAACAGAGGTATCACCATGCGGGTGATATTTACCTAAAACTTCCCCAACAATCCTTGCAGATTTTTTGTGGGAACTTGAAGAACGCACGCCTAAGTCGTGCATGCCGTATAAAACTCTCCTGTGAACCGGCTTTAGACCATCCCTGACATCTGGAAGGGCACGTGACACAATGACCGACATTGAGTAGTCAATGTAGGCTGATTTCATTTCATCTTCAATGTTGATAGGGATCAATTTTTCTCCTTCAGCCATATAAAAATCTTATTGCTTTATTGTGATTAAAATATCAGGCCAATATACGCAAAATCATAGCTTACAAAGCAAGTTCAAAGCAGTTTATTAAAGAATTTATTAACACAACCGGATAGCGATTTCGTTAATAATTAGCATGTTAATTTTTTTGTAAATCCGGGTTTTTTTCGTCATTTAGTCCAAGTTTGTCGAATATAGGTACGGTATTTGTCGTTCTTAAGAATAGATTTACTAATTTTATTACCGAATAAGAAAATTTTATGGATGATAATTTTTCACCTAGAGTAAAAGATGTAATTGCTTACAGTAAGGAAGAAGCATTAAGACTTGGCCATGATTTTATTGGTACCGAGCATTTAATGCTGGGATTGCTACGCGATGGAAATGGAAAAGCAATTAGTATTCTGGATGCACTCGATGTGGATCTGGATCACTTAAGGCGCAAAGTGGAAATTTTGAGTCCGGCCAATCCAAATTCGGGAGGTGCTCAAAAAGATAAAAAAAACCTTCATCTAACAAGACAGGCAGAACGTGCATTAAAAACCACTTTCCTGGAAGCGAAATTATTTCAAAGCTCTTCAATAAATACTGCACATTTATTATTGTGTATCCTAAGAAACGAAAACGATCCAACTACAAAATTACTCCATAAGCTTAAAGTAGATTATGATGGAGTGAAAGATCAGTTTAAATCAATGATCACCAGTGAAGATGATTATATTGATACTCCTACTTCAGAATCCTTTCCCAGTGATTCGGATGAACCTGCAGAAGGTAAGGAAGGATCTTTTGGAACAGCTTCCGGTCAAAAAGGAAGTAAAAAATCCAAAACACCTGTTTTGGACAATTTTGGAAGAGATTTAACCCGGCTCGCAGAAGATAACAAATTAGATCCTGTTGTTGGACGGGAGAAAGAAATTGAACGTGTTTCTCAAATACTAAGCAGAAGAAAGAAAAATAATCCACTTCTCATAGGAGAACCCGGTGTTGGTAAAAGTGCAATTGCCGAAGGGTTGGCACTGAGAATTATTAACAAGAAGGTATCGCGTATCCTTTATAATAAGAGAGTAGTTACTTTGGATCTGGCTTCACTGGTTGCGGGTACAAAATATCGTGGACAGTTTGAAGAACGGATGAAAGCCGTTATGAACGAGTTGGAAAAGAATGATGACGTAATTCTGTTTATAGATGAGATCCATACTATTGTCGGAGCAGGAGGCGCAACAGGTAGTTTGGATGCTTCAAATATGTTTAAGCCGGCTTTGGCAAGGGGAGAAATTCAATGTATTGGAGCAACTACACTGGATGAATACAGACAGTATATCGAAAAAGACGGTGCACTGGAAAGACGTTTCCAAAAAGTAATGGTGGAGCCAACCACAGTAGAGGAAACCATAGAAATATTAATGAATATTAAAGGGAAATACGAAGATCATCACAATGTAAATTATACCGATGAAGCCATAATCGCCTGTGTCAAGCTGACTAACAGGTATATGACGGACAGGTTTTTACCGGATAAGGCCATAGATGCTTTGGACGAATCTGGTTCGCGGGTACATATTATAAACATGGATGTTCCAAAACAAATTCTTGAATTGGAAAATCAATTAGAAGATGTGCGTGAATTGAAGAATAGCGTGGTTAAGAAGCAGCGCTATGAGGAAGCCGCTAAGCTTAGGGATGATGAAAAAAGGCTTGAAAAGGAACTGTCTATTGCACAGGAAAAGTGGGAAGAAGACAGTAAACTTCATCGCGAAACCGTTAGCGAAGAAAGTGTAGCTGATGTGGTGTCTATGATGAGCGGAATCCCTGTAAATAAAATAGCACAGACAGAAAGCAATAAACTTGCTGAGTTGCCAAATCTCATTAAAGGGAATGTAGTTGGACAGGATGAAGCTGTTGCCAAAGTCGCCAAAGCCATTCAACGAAACAGGGCTGGTCTGAAAGATCCAAATAAACCTATAGGTTCATTCATTTTCCTCGGACAGACAGGGGTTGGTAAAACCCAATTAGCCAAGGTATTAGCACAGGAACTTTTTGATTCTGAAGATGCCTTGATTCGCGTTGATATGAGTGAGTATATGGAAAAATTTGCCATATCCAGATTGGTAGGTGCCCCTCCTGGTTATGTCGGTTACGAGGAAGGTGGGCAATTGACTGAAAAAGTTAGGCGCAAACCTTATTCTGTAATTCTTTTGGATGAAATTGAAAAAGCACATCCTGATGTTTTTAACATGTTACTTCAGGTATTGGATGATGGTTTTTTAACGGATAGTTTAGGTCGTAAAATTGATTTTAGAAATACGATCATTATAATGACATCGAATATTGGTGCCCGCCAACTTAAGGACTTTGGACAAGGTGTTGGTTTCGGAACAGCTGCAAAAAAATCGCAGGAGCATAATCACCATAAGAGTGTGATTGAAAATGCGCTTAAAAAAGCTTTTGCACCTGAGTTTCTGAACAGAATTGATGATGTTGTTGTATTTAATCCATTGGAGCGTAAACATATTCACAAGATTATCGATATTGAATTAGATAAGCTTTATGAAAGAATAAAGGATATCGGATACGAGCTGAATTTAACTGATAAAGCAAAAGATTACATAGCAGATAAAGGATTTGATAAGCAATACGGTGCCCGACCTTTAAAAAGAGCAATCCAGAAATATATTGAAGATGCCCTGGCGGAAGAAATTGTAAATTCAAAACTGGAAGAAGGGGATAGTATCTATATGGATTTGGATGAAAAGAAAGATGAACTGACTATTAAGATAAAAAAATCCAAGAAGGGCTCCAAAGCATAACAAAATGTAAGAATTTAGTTATAAAGGAATCAAGTAATTTGGTTCCTTTTTTTATTTCCCTAGATTACAACAGGTAAGAATAAGAATACAGTTTCAACTTGGTATAAACCATATAAACGATATATTCGCTTTTGATCTAATTTTTTTCGGAAACCTTGACCAAGCGAATACTTTCGTCTTAGACACACTAAACTATATGAAATGAAAGTCGGACCGGCTAAGAAAAAAATTATAGTTAAAGAATACAACTTAGACATTGGGACCGTTCAGGTTTTCAAAAATCATATGGTTGTAATCTTTGACGAAGGGGCAACACTTACCCTGGAAAGGGCTTATCAAATTATAGGAATTTCAGAGATACATTTCAGAGATACAAACTTTGGCATTATTAGTCTCAGAAAAAATTCTTATGCCGTTGATCCCACTATTTACAGCTATTTAAGGGAGTTAAAAAATCTTAAAGCATTTGCTATTGTTTCCGTTAAGGAAGTTGATATGCATAACTTTAAAATTGAAAAACTCTTCTACAAAAAACCAATGAAATTTTACATTGATTATAATAATGCGCTTGCCTGGGTGCAAAGAAGAGTTAAAAGGAAGTAGGGAACTACTTCTCGTTGGTTTCTTTTTTAACATCTTCAGGTAGTACATCAAACAGATCAATATAAGCCGGACCAATACAATTAATTATTGCTGTTGCTGTTAGCGCCTGGTATCCTAAGTTTTCAATTGCTATATCTCCTGCTCTTCCGTGGAGGTATACTCCAAAAATAGCCGCTTTCAAAGGTTCATATTTCTGGGCAATTAAGGATGTTATCACACCTGTTAGTACATCCCCGCTTCCTGCTGTAGCCATGCCTGGATTTCCCGTAGTATTTACATATCCTTTTTCATTATAGATCACTATAGTATGAGCATCTTTAAGTACCAGGATGCAGTCGTGTTTTTTAGAGAATTCCCTGGCTTTTTGAAGTTTATCAAAATCATCCTCCCAACTTCCCAGTAAGCGCTTCAATTCTCCCGGATGGGGAGTAAGTATCGTTTTTGGATTAAGCTTTTTTAATAGCGATTTATTCATGGCAATCATATTAATGCCATAA
>Ga0265303_10001454_pt1 | contig 14584 bp, 13 predicted proteins | sample Helome_2_FD_192494 | JGI IMG/M metagenome (GOLD analysis project Ga0265303, IMG submission 192494) | Marine sediment microbial communities from subtidal zone of North Sea - Hel_20160317 (Illumina Assembly) | ecosystem: Environmental > Aquatic > Marine > Subtidal zone > Sediment ... | reverse complement strand
GCTGGAATCTCTCCCCATGCCTTGGTTTCCCATTTTACAATAATCGTGTCAAAAGGATTTTTCTTTAACCAGTCCTCAGCGCGGTCAACAAGTTCGAAAAGCACCTTGTTCTTTTTTTGTCGTTTCAATTTACTGTTACACGACTTTTTCCTGACCCAGCTCATGGCTGTCCGAGAGTCGGTATATAGTATTTTTGTACTATTCTTTTTCTTGAGATAGGCCAAACCATGAACCAAGGCTAGGAATTCACCTATATTATTTGTTCCTTCATCAAAAGGCCCCTGTTTGAACAGTACTTTTTTCGACTTGGTATCAACACCTCTATATTCCAATTTTCCAGGATTGCCACTTGAAGCCGCATCGACACATATCGAGTTGTAATTAGGCTGCCCTATTTTCTTTAACTGAGCCTCAGACAAAGGATTTTTCGGTTTTTTGTTCTTGCCAATGTAATCTTTGTAATTACCTTTTAAAGCTTGTTTCGCTTCATCAAAAGAGGCGAACGATTTGTACTGTGCTCCTTTAAAATCGGTAATCTGAGCTTTACAATCATCCCATGATTCAAAGACGCCAGTATGGTGGCCTTTCCAAACAGCGTAGTATTTCTTCTTCTTTTTTGTCATCTAGGTGTTAAAGCAAGGATTCTATGACTCTTGGGAAATGTTCCATTTCCAGTTCATGTACCTTAGCAGCTATTTCTTCAAAAGAATCCTCTTCGGAGATTTCGCATTTAGCCTGGAAAATGATGGCTCCTTCGTCATAATGCTCATTTACATAATGTATCGTTATGCCGGATTCTTTTTCTTTACTCTCCTTGACAGCTTTATGAACATTCATTCCGTACATTCCTTTGCCACCAAATTTTGGCAGTAAAGCAGGATGGATATTAATGATACGATTCGAGAAGTCTTTCAAAAGATGTTCGGGTATCTTCCAGAGGAATCCAGCGAGTACAATAAGATCGGGATTCGTATTCTTTAGGATCGAATGAACAACGGCATCTTTTTTAAAGGCAGTTTTATTAAAAGATAAAGCGCTAATATTCAGCCTTTTACATTTTTCTAAAACTTTGGCATGAGGATTGTTAGACAAGACTTGAACAACAGAGGCACCTCCTCGTTGTTGAAAGTAAGTAATAATGTTTTCTGCATTAGTTCCGGAACCGGAAGCAAAAATTACAATACGTTTCATTTCACGAGTTCATGTGTTTTTTGTTCAAAACAAAAAAAAGAATTATTAATGACAATTAAGGAGCAAAACAGATTTTCTTCCATTTTATTTCGCTAAATTACAAACACTATTTATCGGGTATGAGTGCGTTTTAAAATAAAGTTTTTTATTTTTGCCACCTAATTAAAACTTAAATTAAAAGATTATGTCAGACATTGCATCAAGAGTTAAAGCGATTATCGTAGATAAGCTAGGCGTTGACGAAAATGAAGTGGTTACCGAAGCGAGCTTCACGAATGATTTGGGAGCGGATTCTTTGGATACCGTTGAATTGATCATGGAATTTGAAAAAGAATTCGATATCCAGATTCCAGACGACCAAGCAGAGAATATCGCTACCGTTGGTCAAGCAATCTCATATATTGAAGACGCTAAATAAGTAATAATTACTTATGGAATTAAAGCGAGTTGTTGTAACAGGTCTAGGCGCACTTACTCCTATAGGCAATACCAAGAATCAATATTGGGATGCATTAGTTAAGGGTAAAAGCGGGGCTGCTCCAATTACTTACTTTGATACCGAAAAGTTCAAGACAAAATTCGCTTGCGAAGTCAAGAATTTTAATGCCACAGACTTCCTGGATAGAAAGGAAGCTCGTAAGATGGACAGATTTACCCAGTACGCTATGGTGGCTTCTGATGAAGCCATCAGCGACTCTGGGATAGACCTTGAAAAGGTCGATAAACTAAGAGTAGGTGTTATTTGGGGCGCAGGAATTGGCGGCCTCGAAACATTTCAAGATGAAGTGCTAAACTTCGCAAAAGGTGACGGAACTCCAAGATTCAACCCTTTCTTCATTCCGAAAATGATTGCTGATATAGCGCCAGGAAACATATCGATCAAACATGGTTTTATGGGCCCGAACTATACAACTGTATCTGCGTGCGCATCCTCAGCAAATGCGATGATCGATGCCTTGAACACCATACGGTTAGGTCATTGTGATGTCGTAGTTACTGGAGGGAGCGAAGCTGCTGTGACCATTGCAGGAATGGGAGGTTTTAATGCCATGCATGCGTTATCTACAAGAAACGAAAGTCCTGAAACAGCTTCAAGGCCTTTTGATGCTACAAGAGATGGTTTTGTATTAGGAGAAGGTGCAGGAGCAATTATCTTGGAAAGCTTTGAACATGCGAAGAACAGGGGAGCAAAAATATATGCTGAAGTAATTGGTGGCGGTCTTTCTTCTGACGCACATCATATGACAGCACCACATCCTGATGGAATAGGAGTAATTGCAGTAATGAGGAATTGTTTGAATAATGCTGGAATTCAGCCTGAAGAAGTAGACCATATCAATACACATGGGACATCGACTCCTCTAGGAGATGTTGCAGAATTAAAAGCTATATCCGAGGTCTTTGGCAACCATGCAAAAAATATCAATATCAATTCAACAAAATCTATGACAGGCCATCTACTCGGTGCTGCAGGAGCTATTGAATCCATTGCTTCAATTTTAGCAATCGAACATGGAATAGTTCCCCCAACCATCAATCATACTACAATTGATGAAAACATAGACCCAGAATTGAACTTAACACTGAACAAGGCACAAAAGAGAAACGTAAAGGTTGCTATGAGCAATACTTTTGGTTTCGGCGGACATAACGCATGTGTATTGTTCAAGAAATTAGATTGAAAATCGAATGAAATCCATTCGTAACATACTTAATTCTCGTTCCAAAGGAAACGGGAATTTTTTTAATGGCCTCAAAAAGATCCTGGGCTTTACTCCAAAGCACATCAAGTATTACGAAAAAGCATTTACCCATCGCTCGATGAATATTCGAGATAAAGAGGGTAACGCTATTAATTACGAACGATTGGAATTTCTTGGGGATGCCATGCTAGGAGCTGTCATTGCCTCTCATTTATTCCAAGAAGTGCCAGAAGGAGACGAGGGATACCTTACTAAAATGCGATCTAAAATAGTAAGCAGGGAACATTTGAACGAACTTGGAAGGGACCTTGACCTCATAAATTTCATTGAAAGTAAAATATCAAAAGACAACTTTGGAGATAACATCCATGGCAATTTATTTGAGGCACTTGTTGGAGCCATTTTCCTTGATAGAGGATATAAGAATTGCGAGGATTTCATCTATAAACGTGTGATCATACCTTATGTAGATATTGTTAAACTTGAAGGTAAAGTAATTAGCTATAAAAGCCTGTTGATAGAATGGTGTCAAAAAGAGAAAAAAACGTTTGATTATAATGTCTATGAAGATACGGGCAATGATAACCTAAGGCATTTCTCGGTCAAATTATCAATAAATGACAAGGTAATAGCCAAGGCAAGGGCGACTTCAAAAAAGAAGGCAGAGGAAAAAGCTTCTAAACGCGCATTCTTCGCATACCAGAATAGGATTTCTAGATTGATCTAAAAAGTAGACCTCGATTTTTCCCTTAAACGTTTTCGTTCATTATTTAGCAGTCGATATAATTAATAGACATCCAATAATTTGGCTTTTAACACTATATTTACCTAAGAAATTCTGTATTTATGGCAAAGCATAAATTGGTTCTGGACGATGTTTTCGAAGAGGTTTCTTTCACATTGATTGCAATTCATTGTTCCTTGGAAGATTATAGACTAGCATATTTACTCAACAAGAATTTGTCCATAGAATTGAAAAGAAAAGAAGAAGACTTGGATTATGATTATGTATCTGCATCCTATTCGATTTTTGAATGGGAGGATTTGGTTCAACAAATCACTTGGAATTTAGTAGGTAATGTTTGTCGTAAGGAGTCGAATGCATTGACTAGCAGCTCAGGCTCACTTTTTGGTGAAGATGAAAAATCAATGAAAACGTTAAATCTGATTCCTGAATATAAAAATGTTGACTATCTTCTTAAAATAAGTGCACTGGAAGAATTCAATGAAGAAAAATCGATACTCAACAAAATGCTTGAAATCCCTAACATTGTCACTGCCTATAGTATTGATGCTTATAAGCTCAAGTCAAGAAACAATTTAATATTTAATTAATGCCACATCAAAAAAAGACGAAAATAGTTGCCACATTGGGCCCTGCTTCTAGTAATCGAGAAATACTTAAGGCTATGATCGATGAAGGGGTTAATGTTTTTCGAATCAATTTCTCCCATGCTGATTATCATGATGTCGAAGAACGTATTAAAATGATTCGCGAGCTTAATGAGGAATTCGAGACCAATGTTGCAATACTTGCTGATCTTCAAGGACCAAAATTGCGTTTAGGAGCAATGAAAGAAGAGGTGGTTGTAAAAGAAGGAGATGAAATTATTTTTGCAACTGGAGAAAAATTTGAAGGTACTAAAGAACGGGTCTTCATGACATATGAGAGGTTTCCATTTGATGCAAAACCTGGAGAGAGAATATTGTTGGACGATGGGAAGCTCATCTTTGAGGTTATAAGCACGGACCATAAAAAGGAAGTAAAGGCTAAAGTAATACAAGGTGGTCCATTAAGGTCGAAGAAAGGTGTTAACCTGCCTAACACGAACATCTCTTTGCCAGCGCTTACTGAAAAGGATGTTGAGGATGCCATATTCGCTATTGGACAAAAAGTAGATTGGATAGCTCTTTCGTTCGTTCGTCACGCAGAAGACCTAATGCAGCTCGAAGACCTTATTCAAGAACATAGTGAACATAAAATCCCAATAATCGCTAAAATAGAAAAGCCAGAAGCAGTAGATAATATTGATAAAATTGTGGCTTATTGTGATGGACTAATGGTAGCTCGTGGCGACTTAGGTGTAGAAATTCCTGCTCAGGAGGTTCCACTAATCCAAAAACAACTTGTACTAAGAGCCAAGCAAGCACGTATCCCTGTAATCATTGCAACTCAAATGATGGAGACCATGATTTCCAGTTTAACACCAACTAGGGCAGAAGTCAATGATGTTGCAAATTCAGTAATGGATGGTGCCGATGCGGTTATGCTTTCTGGCGAGACGTCTGTCGGAAGTTATCCAGTAGAAGTCATCCAAAAAATGTCCAGTATCCTTCAAAGTGTAGAAAACTCATCACTTATAACCGTACCACAATCACCTCCTCATATAAGGACCAAACGATTTATTACCAAATCTATATGTTATCATGCGGCCAATGTAGCTAATGAGATAAATGCTCAGGCTATATCTACGTTGACGAATAGTGGTTATACGGCGTTTCAGATTTCTGCATGGAGGCCAGATTGCCACATATTGGTATTCACATCGAACAAAAGGATCTTGACCCAACTTGGTTTGTTGTGGGGTGTAAAGGTCTTTTATTATGACAAGTTCGTTAGCACAGACGAAACCATTGAGGATGTCAATCGCATTGCTTGTAAAAAAGGATTTTTAGACGTTGGGGATATGTTAGTTAGTCTTGCTGCAATGCCAATTCAGGACAAAGGAATGGTGAATACACTTAGGATTACTGAGATTACAAGTTGTAGCATTTAAAAATCGAATTTCAATTGTACACTTACACTATTCGATTCATCAGCTGAATTCTTGCGCTTTTGGCTTTTAGTGTTGAGATTAGATAACGAAATACCTAAAAGGCGGACTGATTCTTTCATTTTTTCTTGGTATAACAGGGATTTTGCAATTTCTAATATAACTGTTTTATCAGCTACGAAATATGGCAAGGTCTTACTGCGAGTTTGAAGTGTAAAATCACTGTACTTGATCTTTAAAGTTATTGTTTTACCAGATACCTTGCTCTTCTCTAATCTCCGTTCAACTTCTGATGCAATATTATCAAGTTTCTCTAACATAAACACTTCTGAAGAAAGGTTTTCATCGAAGGTTCTTTCTGCTGCTAATGATTTTCGTGTTCTATCAGGTTTTACTTCGCTGTTATGCAGCCCACGTACTGCATTAAAGAAGTACTTCCCGGAGTTGCCGAAATTGGTTTCTAGGAAATCGAGATCTTTTTCCTTGAGGTCTTTGCCGGTGAATATTCCTAGTTGGTACATTTTTTCTGAGGTTACTTTGCCAATACCATAGAATTTCCTGACATCCAATTCTTCCAAAAAGTCCAGAACTTCTTCAGGCGGAACCGTTTTCTGTCCATTAGGTTTGTTGTAGTCACTTGCGATTTTTGCAACGAATTTATTGATGCTAATTCCGGCAGATGCGGCTAGACCAACTTCATTCATAATACGTTGTCTTATTTCTTGAGCGATCATAGTCGCACTGGGATTGCCTTTTTTATTTTCAGTGACATCTAGATAGGCTTCATCCATGGAAAGAGGTTCAACAAGATCGGTGTACTCAAAGAAAATCTTCCTGATGTGCTGTGAGATTTCAGCGTATCTTTCAAACCTTGGTCTAACAAAGATCAATTGTGGGCAATTCTGTTTTGCAATCATGCTGCTCATAGCACTCCTAACTCCAAATTTACGGGCTTCATAACTGGCGGCGCTTACCACCCCGCGCTTTTCACTACCTCCTACAGCTAAGGGTTTTCCTCTTAATTCAGGGTTGTCCATTTGTTCTATGGAAGCATAAAATGCATCCATATCGACATGTATTATCTTTCGCTCTGGCAAGTTTCCTGACATCCTATAAATTTATGATATCTTTATCAAAACTAGAGATAGATGAATTTGAATCAGGTTACTGTTCCATCAAAAAACGTTGAAAATTCCATTACATTCTATCAGCAATTAGGGCTTCGATTAATCGTTAAGGCATTGCCTCATTATGCAAGATTCGAAGTATTAGAGGGCGACTCAACATTATCAATCCATGAAGTCGATGAAATCGTTAAAGGTGAAGGAGTTGTTATCTATTTTGAAAGAAAAGACATAGACAGTTACACAGAAAAACTAGAAAAAGAGGGAATTAAATTTGATGAGTTACCAAAGGATAAACCATGGCTTTGGCGTGAAGCAAAATTGAAAGACCCTGATGGGAACAGATTAATTATATACTTCGCAGGAGATAACCGTAAGAATCCTCCATGGAGAATAAAAGAATCATGATAGAAATAGAACGCAAATTCTTGGTAAACTCAGACAATTACAAAAAAGAAGCTTCAAGAATAACTGAAATCACCCAAGGTTTCTTGAACAGTAATAAAGAACGTACTGTAAGGGTAAGGCTTAGAGAAGATAAAGGAATGATAACTGTAAAAGGCCTTACTTCTCAAGACGGTACAACTCGTTTTGAGTGGGAGACAGGATTAAGTGAGGATGAGGCTAAAGCCCTTTTGAATCTATGTGAAGAAACTATCATTAAAAAAAGCCGATACGATATCATTATTGGAGAGCACGTCTTTGAAGTTGATGAATTTCATGCTGACAATGAGGGTCTGGTCATCGCTGAAATCGAGTTGGGAGATAAAAATGAAGAATTCCAAAAGCCCAGTTGGTTGGGTAAAGAAGTAACAGGGGAAATCAAGTACTACAATTCTATGTTAAGCAGGAATCCGTTTAGGAGATGGGAGAATGAATGATTATTATAACAAGTAAATCCTTGCCGAATCATTACAGATTGTAACGCGCAGATATTATGAGGTTTCTTCCTGGAGCTGCAATACCAGAGGAATAATTTCGATAACGTTGGTTGGTTAAGTTCTCTAATGAAGCTGTCAGCGAAAAATTACTTGAAAACGAATACTGACTCCTTAGATTTATAGTATACCATGAAGGAGCATAAGGGTTGCCATCAGAGTCCAATGCATATAGATAAGGCTTGTCCCTTTCTGAAAGCGATAATTCGTTAAAAGATAACTTGCCACTATATTCTGTAAAAAAATCAAATTTTAGATTTGGCCTTTTCCAGATCAAATGAGTGTTACCAAAATTTGGGACAACGTGTCTTACAGGAAAGGTGGCCCCGCCAACTTCTTGTTCGGTTCCGCTAATAATGTTGTATTGAGATGACAATTCTAGGTCATTGCTTATTCTAATATTGAAGCCAGCTTCAAATCCATGAATCTTTGCTTCAGAAGCATTTTGGATTGCTTGAACCGTACTGAGTTCTCCATTGTATTCAATCTCCGTTTGACCGTTCAAGGTATAATCCCTTCTTACCAAGGCATTGTCAAGATATGTATAGTATGTCGAGAAATCCAATTTAACAGCATCCTTAATATCTATAAGCAATCCGAGTTCTCCACCAAAAGACCTTTCCGATTTCAAATCAGGATTGGGCACGACTACTGATCCCGGCTCAGAATCGAATACCTTTCCTATATCATCTATATTGGGCGCCCTGAATGCCGTTGAGAAATTCAGTTTCCAAGCCAAGGCCTTGTTAGGATTCCAATTTATTCCAGCTGTTCCAGTAAGCGCTCCGGTATTCAAGCTTGCATCGCTAAAAGGAAGGTTAAGGTATATATTGTTTTCGGTAAAATCTGCTTCTATGAATATCTTATTGTATCGTATACCAGTCTGGAAAGTGAAAGATTCCGTAGGATTGTATTTATAACTCAAGTAGGCAGCAAGCGACTCCCATGTCGACCCATCAGGATATCTTGATATTGAATTAGTCTTTGATCCAATATCTATATTCTCTTCAATTCCATTGGACCCTATGGAGTTATAAATGTATTCTGCACCATAGAAAAGCTCATTGATACTACTAATGCGTTTTTCGAAGTCAAGGTTCAGGGAGAAGGCAGCAACATTCTCTTCAGTTATGTTTCTTATATCAGATTGGAAATTCCTGCTTATCCTGCTTTCCTTGAAATTTTGAAACGCCAGGGTAAATTGAGCGTTATCGTAAATTCCTTTTTTCGCTTTCTGATTGATTTGCAGATTTCCTAAGAACCATTTTTGAGGGCCATAATTCCATTCAGCAGAGTTCAAGATATCATCGTCATTATAAAGAATAAGCCTGTCATATCTAGGATACTGCGATGTTTCTGAATAGTGTAAACCTAAGTTAAAATTCAACTTTTCATTTGGTTCGTACCTAATCTTCTCCATAAGGTTGATCTGATTGTAACCAGTGAATCTTTGGGTCAAAGGATCATAATTCTGTACAATGATATCTTCCCCATTTATTCTTTCTACATATTCTGGTCTTAAGTAATCAATTGGACCATTTTTACCCATTTTCAGGTCGTCAAAGTCGGTGAAACTAATAGTGGTACGAAAACCCCATTTCTCGAAACCAACGCTTAAGTCGACATTTCCGGTTTTCTCTGCGCTTGCAGAAGCATATCTAATGGAAGCATTTCCTCTTACATCAACACTGTCCTTATAGGATAGAACTGGCTTTTTTGAATAGAAATTCATGACGCCTCCAATAGCATCACTTCCATAAATTACAGATCCCGCACCAAGTATTATCTCTGTATCCTGAATTGAGAAAGGATCAATAGAAATGACATTTTGAAGATTACCTCCTCTAAAGATTGCATTGTTCATCCTTACACCATCTATGGACAGTAATAGGCGATTTGTCGAAAACCCTCTAATAATTGGGCTTCCGCCACCCAGTTGACTTTTTTGGATATATACCTGACCACTATTTTGAAGCAGGTCTGCACTGGTTTGAGGATTTGTAAATTCAATATCCGATGCCCGAAGGCTTAGTATTTTTTGAGGAACATCTTTTTGTTTCTGCTCGAATTTAGATGCTGAAATAACAACTTGTTCTAGATATTGTGAATCGCCAGATAAAAAAACAACATTCCCATTCTTTAGAATTCTTGATTTTACCACGAGAGTTGTTCAATGAAAAAGATTCTGGAATACTATTGTTTCGTTCTCTTCAAATGCAGAGATATCAGCTTTCCCATCTAAATCAGAAATGACACTTTTGGTTTTGTCAATATTATATATTGCAACGCCTCCAAGGGATTCTTTGGAGGTCTTATTGTATATGCTGATTTCCTGAGCACAAAGGACTAAGGAGAATAACCCAAAAAAGCAATTAATGATATAGCTTTTCATTAGTATTGGTTAGCTAAAGACTTGATTCAAGATTTGCAGTGACCTGGGCTTTTTAAAGCCGCCCAAATGTAATTCAAAATATAGTAAAATCATATTCAAGAAGTCTTGACGTTGACCTGAATTGACTTTAATTTCATTAAGAGCATCAAATTTTATGCCTATTAGCTGTTTAAGGAGTGTTAAATTATTTCCAGAAATACTATAAAGATTATGTTTTGAAATTTCGAACTTGCCAGATTCTAGATTGAAGAATTCACCTGAAACATCGGTTACATCGGGATAGAACCCTAGATATTTTGTCAACCTAATTAAAAAGAGAAGGTGAAAATTTGCCGATTTTTTTTGTTGGTCAAGCCATTGAAGTGAAGTTGACAAGAACATGTATAATGATTCATTTTTCTCTTCTTCCTTTAGGAGCTGTTGAAGAATCTCGCTAAGGAACATGACAACTGTACTCTTACTAATATCAGTATGAAGTGACGAATAATATATAATTGGCTTTAACTCTTGAAGCTTTTGCAATGATCTATTTTCCCTATGTACTGCATTTAAGTGTACCTGACTCAAGGGTTGCATGTAAGCCGGCTTGAATTTACCCTTTCGTTGTTTCAATACCCCTTTGATCAAATAACTTTTAATACCATGATTTTCGGTATAGCAGGTTAAAATCACATCAGTATCACCATATTTAATCTTGGAAATGATTATGGCGTCCGTTGAAACTAGCATTACCTTATGATCATTAGCTTCAAAACTTTAGTTTCGAAAGTTTCGAGGTCTGAAAGCATGACGAGATAAACACCTGAGGCGACGATATTGTTTGAGAGGTTTTTGCCATTCCAAAAAGCGGTTCCACCATCAATCTCAAGATTGAATCCTTGGTATCTGGAATTGGTTCGTGATTGGGCTTCTGCAACCAGATTACCTTCGATATCGGTAATCTTGATATTAACGTTTTCGCTAACATCCTTGATCTTGACCTTTTCATCTACAATATTGAAAGTTGGACGCACAGGATTAGGATATACAAAGGCTTCCGTAAGACCTTCTTTGGGAGTTGAGCCACCAGAATTAAATGAAACCAAACCTTGGTCTGTTGCGATATAAACTATACCATTGCCCTCGTCGAGGCTTATATCATTGATGCTATTTGAGGGCAATGGGGAATTGTCTTTTGTAAAATGAAAGATGGTTTCTTGGCCATCTTGAGAAAAATAGAACAATCCTGATGTTAGGGTACCAATCCATTTATTATTGGACCCATCTACCTCTATATCTGTGATGAATTGTTGAAATAAGAGCTCTTTAGGCACACCATCCTCCAATATTATGATAGATTGGGTTTCAACATTTTCTTCACTGAAAAAATTAGAGGTATTAAACAAGACCCTTAGTCCTTTTTCAGTTCCGATCCAGAGCTTGTTCCTATTGTCTACTGCCAACGAGCGAACGTTATTAATTGGCAAGGATCCGTCATCTTCAGTAATGTTCTTAATTAGGTTTCCATTTTCATTATATCCAATCACTCCGAAACTAAAACTACCAACCCATTTATTCCCGAAATCGTCGATAGCCAACGGGCCGAATCCTAATGTGTCGAAAGGGTCGGGCAATATATCGCTAAAACTATATCCTTGCCATGCACCCGAAGATGGATTATAGGATTTTAAGGCTCTGTCCACTAATGAAGTCACGCTCCATAAAACACCATTTTCGTCAAACTCAGATCCACTAACACGAATTTGCATAAATGCAGGATTGTTAGGTAAAATCAACGACTCTAGACCACTATTTGTCTGGTCGAATAGGATGGTCGCTGTGTCGCTATTTATTTCTAGAATACCATCAATGAATGAGCTAATGAACAATTGGTCTTGATTATTTGGATTGATTGCAATACTATTAAGATTCCTGGCCCCTAATAAACTATCGAATGGCTTATTGATCCATTCCTCATTTACCAAATGGCTTATTCCCCGAGAACGAACTGGTGAAGGATTATAAGTAAAGGTGTAATCCCCAAAAGAAACCCATAGATTGTCAGGGTAGGCCTCGACCGAAAAAGCATTGTTCAATAGCGGCCCATCTGGATGAATTTCATTAAAGCCAAGTTCATTTTCAGAGGTGGGCATTAAAACCCCATAATCTTCAGTTCCAATGTAGAGGTTGAGTTCATTATCAACGATTCCTGAAGTGAATTCCGTATCAAAGTTAGTATTGATTGTCGTTGTAGCCAATACATTAGCATTACTATCATAAACGTTGATTTCGTTAGAAGTTGTTACAATTAAATAATTTCCTACAGATTTCAAGTCGATAGGGAGGTTGGTAAAAGTGAACAAACTTGTAAAACTGTCATTGACAATCTCGTACAGCATTCTTGTAGAACGAGTGGCAAATAGCTTTCCATCAACAGCTTCTATTCCTAACCAGTAGGAGCCATTAATTGTTTGCCATTCAGAGTAATCAATAATATTTTGGTTATTAACCTCAGCTTTCTGTATTCCAGTAAAAGACGAAGAATATAGAAAATCATTAAAGACGGCCGTTTGCGTAATCACCTTCTGACTTCCATTCGGACCAATAAAATAGGTATCACCAAACTCTAGTTGAGCAAGATCAAAGACAGAAATGCCAAAATCCGTTGATATATAAACGTAACCTTCGTGTTCATTGAAGTGGTTAATCCTTTTGTTGTCGGGCGGGATGGTTTCTTTTTCAAGGATATCTACAACAGATAAAACATCCTGATTCGAATCGAAAACGATTTCAATAAGACCATTTTCGTAACCTATGATCAATAGCCCAAAAGTTGTACTGTAATGAACCGTAGATATTATTTCTCCTGAGAGACCATTAATTGTTGATATTGCCTCAATCTCCTGTGTAGTCAGGTCATAAGTGAATACGGCATTTTCCGCTGCAGCATAGATCTTGTCATTGCCTTGTGCAAGGTCCTTTATGTTCAAATATGAAAAGTGTCCTTCCCATAATGCTGAAAAATCCTGTGCATAATTAATAGCGGTGAATAGAGACAGTAATAAGAAAAATAAAACTTTTTTCAACATAAATTCATGAAATGGGTAGTCTATATAACGAAACTAAGTGAAATATAATATATAATGAAAAAAAGCCCTTGTATTTATTAAAAATACAAGGACCGAAATGTAATTTGATTATAAGCTTAAACCACTCCTTGAGCAAGCATCGCATCAGCAACCTTAACGAAACCTGCAATATTGGCGCCCTTCACGTAATCTACAAAGCCGTCTTCTTGTTTGCCGTACTCTATACATGACTGATGAATGTCTTCCATAATATCCCTTAGGCGTTCATCTACCTCTTTCCTTGTCCAGCTTATCCTCAATGAATTCTGTGACATTTCCAATCCAGAAGTAGCTACACCACCAGCATTAGAAGCCTTTCCTGGGGCAAATAATATCTTGGCTTTGATAAACTCATGAACAGCTTCTGTTGTAGATGGCATATTGGCACCTTCGGCAACACACATACAGCCATTTGCAAGCAATTTCTTGGCATCTTCTTCCTTAAGTTCATTTTGTGTTGCACAAGGCAACGCCACATCACAAGAAACTCCCCAAGGTGTTTTACCTGCGTAGAATTCTGCAGATTCATATTTGTCTGCATATTCTGATATACGACCTCTTTTATTGTTCTTCAAATCCATGACAAACTCCAACTTATCGGCATCAATCCCATCTTTATCATATATATATCCACCTGAATCTGATAGTGTCAAGATCTTTGCTCCTAATGCTATTGCTTTTTCAGCAGCGTATTGAGCCACATTACCAGAACCGGAAATCACCACTGATTTACCATCGAAACTCTCGCCCTTAGTCTTGAGCATGCTTTGTGCAAAATAAACCGTACCATACCCAGTTGCCTCAGGTCTTATTTTAGAACCTCCCCATGAAAGGCCTTTTCCTGTAAGGACTCCAGTAAACTCATTACGAATCTTCTTGTACATGCCAAATAGAAAGCCAATTTCACGTGCTCCAACACCAATATCTCCAGCAGGCACATCAGTGTTCGGACCAATATGGCGGTTCAATTCGAGCATAAATGCATGACAGAAGCGCATGACTTCGTCATCGGATTTACCCTTTGGGTTAAAATCAGACCCGCCTTTTCCTCCGCCCATGGGCAGTGTTGTTAAGCTGTTCTTGAAAACTTGTTCAAAAGCCAAGAATTTTAGGATACTTGCATTTACCGTCGGATGGAATCTTAGCCCTCCTTTGTAAGGTCCAATTGCTGAGTTCATTTGAATACGGTATCCTCGATTTACATGTATTTCTCCTGAATCATCAACCCATGCCACTCGAAAAGAAATAAGTCGCTCTGGTTCAACCATTCGCAGTAGAATGTTCTTGCCACTATAAATCTCTTGCTCCGCTATATAAGGAATCACTGTTTCGGCAACTTCTTGCACTGCTTGTAT
>Ga0265303_10001453_pt1 | contig 14584 bp, 9 predicted proteins | sample Helome_2_FD_192494 | JGI IMG/M metagenome (GOLD analysis project Ga0265303, IMG submission 192494) | Marine sediment microbial communities from subtidal zone of North Sea - Hel_20160317 (Illumina Assembly) | ecosystem: Environmental > Aquatic > Marine > Subtidal zone > Sediment ... | reverse complement strand
GATCGTTGGTTATCCTATATTAGACCTCGATAATTTCTTTACCGATATCCATAAATACCTGCGCTTTTTAGAAGAAATGGTGATCCTGACCCTGGAGGAATATGGTTTACAAGGAGAACGCTCCCCCGGTGAAACGGGTGTCTGGTTAGATGTGGGCACACCTTTTGCCCGAAAGATCTGCGCCATGGGCGTCCGAGCCAGCCGCTGGGTAACCATGCACGGTTTTGCGCTGAATGTAAATACAAACCTGGGCTATTTTGACCTGATGATCCCCTGTGGCATTAAAGGCAAAGCGGTTACATCACTAAGTGCCGAATTAGGGAATTCTGATATTCCCATGGGCGAAGTGAAGCAAAAGCTGCTCAAGCATTTTGGGAATTTATTTCATGCGCAGTTTAGTAAGGAAGAGGCTGGGGTTTAAGACTAATTGCTAAAGGCCGTCAACTCACTTCGGCTAATTCTTTTTCCTTTTTTATTGTAACTCTCAGACTTGACCATGCCTACACCTTCGGCTATCCAATCTTTGGCATTTCCGGTAATTTTCATGCCCATTTTAGATTCATGGGTATAAGAAATTACATAGCATTCAAAAGTTCCTGCAGTTGTAGTAACCGATTCCTTGCCTTCTACTTTTCGATCATAAATATTAACCGTCATTTTCATATTAATCGGCGGCATTTTAATATTCATGAGTATATCGGCATCCGGCAGGGATTGCCCGGAACTTAAGTTGTTGGGTACAAATAAATTGGTTCCGGTAATATCTACTTCCATATCCTTGTATTGTTCCAATACACCCGGGGCAGCAAGGGAGTTAAAATCAATGGAGATTCCATCTTCTTCGCAGGAAATTCCATATTCTGAATTCATGACTAATTTGCCTTTATCATCGTGCATTTCATAAGCGAGAATGGCCGAATCTCCGTTAGATTCCTTTACCATATAATCTATTACAGCCGCTTTCTTGTCATTTTTATTAAAACTGGTAATCTGAAATGTAGTGCCTTCATCAAAAGGATAATAGGTGCTGCAACTGGTTTGGGCAAAATTTGAATGCATGCCTATAATAAAGGCAATTACAACTGCTAATAGATTTTTCATATTCTTATTGTTTAATGAAGACTACTCTTCTGTTTTGTGCTTTCCCATCGGCTGTGCCATTATCACCAACAGGTTCAGATTCGCCCTTACCTGACGTCTGTAATCGGCTACCTGCTACATTATATATATCGATAAGTGCATTTCGTACTGCGTCTGCTCTGCGTTTAGAAAGATCCATATTAGACGCATCATCCCCATCGGAATCGGTGTGACCTTCTATCATTAAGTTCATAGAATTTTCTTGTTGTAAGACCTGGTAGATCTGCCGGATAATGCCCATAGACTGAGGTTGAATGTTTGCAGATCCTGAATCAAAAAGAATTCCGTTGGTGGAAACACTACCCTCTGCCATTAACTTTCTACGAAGGTCTACGCCACCTTCGGCTACCTTTAAGTTCTTCATAAAAAGTCGCTCCTTCCCATCCTTGAAGTACATTACTTCAAATTTCAAGGTTGTTAGCGCACTGCCTGCATCGATAAAACGCGGAATATCTATATATTTTTTCTCATTGACCCAAAGCCTGAAACGCTGTTTATTAACCGCGATAGAAATATGGGGTTCTCCCAGAACATCACTTCTAATGTCGCCCGTAATATTATTATTTATTTGAGACGTTTTACCGCGAACTCTAAATCCGATAGGGTGGTATTGACAAAAAGGAATGGCCGCGTAAACATAGTCACCCCAGCGAAAATTATTGTCATCTGATAGCACAACTCTAAGTATAGTACTAGAACTGGTCTTACTATCTAAACCGGTTGCCAACAAATCAAACTCGGCTGTATACTCCTCAGGAAGCGAAGGCACATCAGGAATATAAAAGACATTTGCGCCTGGTTTCATCTCAAACCACTTTTCAGAGGAGTCTCCAATTGTGACTACCTCTCCTGATCCATTCGTATTCCATAGGGAAGGAAAGTCGCCTATAAAGTCATTAGAAAAATCATCATAGAATAGGATCTTGTCTCCGGCAACAAAGTCAAATTTGCTATATACCTGCATATTCTTTTCTCCCGGGCTTCCTCCTTGAACATCCGGATCATTCTGCCCTTGGGTATTTCCTCCAGTATTATCTGGTGGAGGAGGTGGTGGCGGAGCGTCTTGCGGATTTCCCTGGGTTCCTTTGCTTCCCGGTTCCAGAATACTGTCCAGTACCTGGTCTGTTTTTTTGGCCGTTTCATTTTCTACACGCCGTTCAACGGTGCGCTCGGCAGCCTTTTCAGCACGCTTTCCTAATTTCTTGAGGATCTGTCCCTGAGCGGGAAGTGCGAATAAACACAAGAGGGGAAGAACGAAGAGTATACGATTCGTTTTCATATAGTAGTTTTTTAGCCTTATCAATATACGGAATTATCACACTGGAATCCAGTAGCATGTATCAGAATACGGCTACGTTGTATGAATGGTCTGAAATGCTGTATTAGTTCAATTTGTAAACAACCAGGTTGTTATTCTGGTCTTTAGTGACCAGCTCCAGTTTTCGGTCATTGTCTATATCGGCCAGATCGGACATGCCATTCCCAAGAACGGGGAAATCTGCGACAGACCTGCCGTTGCTGTAGAAGAGATAAGTTTTTTGATTTTGGATATCTGTAGTGCTCACATAAATGATATCGTAGATATAAAAGATCCTGGGTTTGGTGTAGACACCCAGATCCATGGTAACCGACTTCCCTTTGATATTGATCACATTATCATTCAATGTGACCAGGGATTTGGTCGTAGCATCAAAGCCGTGGTATTCATTCAGGTTTAAATTGTTCTTATTTACCTTGCCTTTGGTATCCACAGAATAGATATCCCCTCCCTTATCGCTGACGATAAATTTGTTCCGATACAGGTAGACATCATTATCGGAAAAATCCAGTTTCTCTTTAACATCTACCCTGACTTTTCCTATTCGATTCAGGATCTTAAGACTGCCATCAGCCAGTTTAAATACCAGGTAATCCTTGTTTGCCATCCTAAAATGTTTGGGGGCGCCAAGAATCGCATCTTCGGCGTCGGTATAGGTAAAACCGGAAACAATATCGCCCCGGCTGTTATACATGAATACTTTGTTCCCTTGGGTAACTACAAGTCGGTACTTCCTGTTTTGTTCATAATCAAAAACGGCCAAGGGATTAAGATTCCCGCCTTCATAGGTTTTTTCAAAGGGCTGCACAACCTTTCCGTTCCGATCGATTACAAAGAATTGATCATTTGTTGTGAAGGCCAATTGAAGCCTGCCGTTTTTATACAGGTCGACCTGCTGGATCTTCCCCTGGATCCGACTCGATAATTCCTTTTGCCATAGTACGTTACCACTTGTGGAAATGAGATAGAGTACGTTATTATCATCCTGTACCACAATTTCTTTTTTTCGTGTATTGTGGTTGATCACAAATTGAGGTTCCGTGGCCAGCTTCGCGTCCAGGGTAACAGAAAACAAAGGGAAGGTAGATCGCGGATCTTCGATCTCCGAAAGCTTTTGAATCAGGATATTTGTGTGATAAAAGGAATCATCTCCAATGACCTGGCAAGCATAGGCATAATCGTTGAGTGCCCGGGTCTTCATATCCTTTTGAAGCGATGCTGAAAAGTCTTCTTCCAATAAAGGTCCGAGTCCACTGTTCTTACTGACAAACAAGATATTGGATTCGCTTGCCAGAGATTTCTCCACACTTGCAAATTCGCGGGTCTTACTAAAGGTGTTGCCCTGGTTATAGTTTCGGATCACTGCTTGTAACATGCTCTTGTCTTCGGCAAAAACAAAAGCATTTTCCAGCAAGGTATAATACCGGGCATTGTAGTTTTTTATCAGGGGATCAAAATGCACATTTAAAAATTCACTTTGAGATAAGGAGATGATCTCATTTCCAATATACTCTTCTGTCCCCGAACGGATCTGCTCTAAAAAGAGATTGATATTTTCGGTGCCAAACGTACTTAAAATAACGCCTTTCTTATTTCGTATATAAAAAATACCCACTTCTTCAACTGTATTAAAAAGCGTGTCCAAGGCTGTAGGCTGCTTCAAAAAGTGTAGCTGATTTTCTGTAAACACAGCATGGTCTTCAAAGGTATAAGAAAGGATAGCCGAGGCTTCTGCCGGGGCAAAAGCCGGTGTTTTATGCCCCAAAGGCGATACATTGTGAAACAAATTCAACATGCTACTTGAATCCCTGGCGATCAATGCGCCGTTTAGATTCAGTTGCCGACTTGTTGGCTCAATGTCCATCGAAATCCAATCTGTAAGCTGACTAAGCCTGACAGAACCTGATGTTTCCAATTGACTGTCTAAAAGTGCTTGTCCTTGCTGGCTTCGTAAAAAGACAGAAGCAGGCTTGTCCGTACCTGCTGCCTGGTAGAGCGACAAAAGTGTAGCGGGCACTTCCCTTTTAGCTGCAGAACTAAGTTGTTCCAGGAGTACCTGGGAAGAAGAACTGACCAATGTATTGCCCCCGCTTGTGGCCGTATATAAGGTCCTGTCTTCTAATTCTATGGTGCTAAAATCTTTATTCTTTATGATGCGCTGACCCAAGGAATCAGGATCTAAATGCAAGCTGTCTATCAGTGATTCTGTAGTAGGGCTGATGTATAAAAATTGTGTGCCCTCAGCAGGAACAAAAGCCAGTACGCTTTCATGTTCGTGGGCTAGGTATTTGAGGGCTTTCAAATGTTGATTGATAGATTTGTGCGTTTCTGTCTTTGACAGGTCCTGTAAGAACGCGTTATCATTCAGCAGGTTTTTACACTGGTTCAGATTATTGATCCTAACGATAGCCATGGCATTCTCAGGCACATAATTCAGCATAGGAATTACCTGGTCGCCTTGCTGGAAACAACTACTGAATAGAAGAAAAATAAGTCCGACTTTAAACGTCCATTTCATGATCTGGGTTTGGGGCAAAATTAGACGTTTATAAGTTCAATTTGAGTTGTTCTGGCAGTAATCGAAAACTTTTTCTATGATATTCAGTCGGGCCATAGTTGGCAATGGCCTTTCTGTGTTCAATAGTTGGATATCCCTTATTCTGTTTCCAGTTATAGACCGGGTATTCTTCGTGCAATGAAGCCATGAAGGCATCCCGATGTGTCTTTGCCAATATGGACGCCGCCGCAATGCTCATAAAGCGGGCATCTCCTTTGATCATGCACTGGTGCCTGATCTTTTTATAGGAATAGAATTTATTGCCGTCTACAAGGATCAAAGAAGGTACTTGCCCCAGCTTGTCCAGCGCTTTGTGCATGCCCAGGATGGAAGCTTTCAAAATGTTGATCTGATCTATGGTTCCCGGATCAATATCGGCCACGGCATAGGCAAGGGCTTCCCGTTTTATCTCTTCGGCCAATTGATCCCTAAGCGTATGTGTAAGTTGCTTGGAATCGTTAAGAATCGAATTCGTATAATCCGGGGGAAGAATAACGGCTGCAGCGGTTACGGGACCAGCAAGACAGCCTCTTCCGGCTTCATCGGTCCCGGCTTCATGCGGCGATTCAAAAAAGGGTTGCAACATCAGTAGCGAAGTGTTATTTACGAAAAGATTTTCTTGCTATTCGCAGCACAAACTTACGGACTCAAGCTATTTCAAAAAAAAAAAAATTGTCTACTATTGATTCGAATCCTGGCCATTCTTTTGATTATTAGCAATTAATTCATGACATTAGATGAATAATCAATAATCAAGTTATGAAATCATCGTATACCTGGATTCTAGCACCGTTATTGGTGTTATCTATGGGTTTCTCTTTTGGACAAGAGAAATCAATTACCGGTACGGTTACCGATCAGAGCGGAATTGCACTTCCCGGGGTTTCAGTAATTATTGTGGGAACAAGCACGGGAACTCAAACGGATTTTGATGGCAAATACACTATCAGTGCTTCTGTAGGCCAGGTCCTTCAATATAGTTACATAGGACAGCTCACACTTCAGCGCACTATCGGTGCTGCAAATGTGATCGATATACAATTGGAAGAAGATACAGAAGAGTTAGAAGAAGTTGTAGTAATTGCCTATGGTCAGCAGACGAGACAAAAGCTAGTACAAAGCGTCTCGACCATTAGCAATGAAAATATTAACGAAATACCTGCCGTTTCTCCTCAAGAATTATTGCAAGGTCAGGCTTCGGGCGTACAAGTCGTGAATTCCTCGGGTATTCTTGGCGCAGCTCCTGTGATCAAGATTAGGGGAGTTGCTTCTATATCTTCTGGTGGCCGGCCATTAATAGTTATTGATGGGGTACCTTTAAATGACTTTATTGCAACTGCCGGACAAGGGGGTCAAGGACTTAATCCCTTAGCCGATATTAACCCAAATGATATTAAATCGTTCTCGGTACTGAAGGACGCTGCTGCAACCGCTGTTTATGGATCCCGGGGGGCAAATGGTGTTATTCTTATAACCACCAAATCGGGAAGAAAGAATCAGGACACTCAAGTAACGCTGGATGTATCTACCTCATGGACTAAGAGTACTGATATCTTCGACATGATGAATGCCGATGAATTCAGAGGTTACCTGGTTGAAGCTGGTATAGCAACTTCAGTTGACGATTTACCACAGGGAGGGTTTGAATGGCCTTCTGCGGTGGTTCGCACCGGTTTTTCACAGAATCTTAATTTGAATGTGAGTGGTGGCGGAGAAAAAACCACATTCTTCTTAGGACTTACCCATGCCGACCAGCAGGGATTTATTCGCGGCAACAACCTAAACAGGTTAAGTGGCCGGTTGAATTTAACGCACGATGTAAATGATTGGATGCGAATTGGCGCTAATCTAGGTATAACGGAGACTAGAAATGACAGGGTAGGTGCGGAAAACTCAACTTTTGCACCCTTGACTACGTCATTCCTGCAGCAGCCTTGGGTAGAACCGAGAGATGAAGATGGGAATTTTGTGAACACTGGATTTTTGGCGAACGTGATCGCAATTGAAGCCTTGGATATTAACGATGCGAATAGTTACAGAACCGTAGGAAATATTTTTGGAGAATTAGACCTATTTGATGGTCTTTATTTCAGATCTGATTTTGGTATCGACCGAGTTTCTCAGGAAGAATTCCAACGTTCTTTCGAAGTAAATTCTCCAGGAGGTTTTGCAGAGAATATTGTTAATCAGCAAAAAAAATATGTTTTCACCAATACCTTAAATCTTAACCAGACATTTGGTAGTGCTCACGATATAAGCGCTGTGATCGGTATGTCTTATGAGCAGACAGAGCGAAGGGATTTAGAGGTAGATGCTACCGGCTTTTTGACCGATGGCCAAATTAACACTGTCTCGGCTTCTACTCCAGGTACTACCGATAATGATGTTTTTGGAAACAGGTTGGTTGGTTATTTCGCAAGGGCGAATTACTCCTATGATAACACTTATATTTTAGAGGGCTCTATTCGCCGGGATGGATCGTCAAGATTCGGTGAGAATAACAAGTATGGAACTTTTTGGGCCGCCGGTGGTGCATGGATTATTTCTGAAGAGAATTTCATGGAAGATGCTGATTGGATTGATATGTTGAAACTCCGAGGTAATTTTGGTACTTCAGGAAATGACCGTATCGGTGATTTTGCTTCCTTGGAAAACTTTCAAGGTGGGCCTAATTCTAATTATAATGGAGCCTCCGGGCTTCGCCAGTTAGGCGCGGCTAATCCTAACTTACGATGGGAAAAGTCTGAATCCTATGATATTGGTTTAGAAGTCGCCCTCTTTGATAGAAGATTTAGACTCAATGTCGATTATTATAATAAGAAAACTACCGATCTCATTCTCAATGTTCCCATTCCGCAATCGAATGGGGGAATTAATTCCATAATCGATAATGTAGGTGAAATGGAGAATAGAGGTTGGGATATTGATCTAACGGGAGATATCATTCAAGGAGATAATTTTAGTTGGACAAGTTCCCTTAATCTTGGCATCAATGAAAATGAAGTACTTTCTTTGCCAGGGGCTAACCTGGATGATCAAGGAAGGCGTTTTGTTGCAGCCACAACTGTACAAAGAGCAGTTGAAGGTTTTTCTGTAAACAGTTTTTATCTGGTTCGTTATAAAGGTGTGAATCCCGATACAGGGGATGCCGAATGGCTGGATATTGATGGTAATCCAACTACAACACCAACGTCTGCAGACCGTGTAATCGCTGGAGACGCAAACCCCGACCTTGTTGGTGGTTTTAGGAACACCTTGACTTATAAGGATTTCGACCTTAATTTCTTCTTCAATTTCAGCGTAGGCAACGATATTTATATTTCAGGCTTGCGATTTACTGATAACCCGGCAAGCACATTCAACAATAGAACTACCTTGCTAGATGTATGGAGAAATCCCGGAGATGTGGCTTATGTGCCTTCATTTTCCAGTCCTACATTTGGAACATTTTCTCAGCGCTCTACCCTGCAGCTTAAAGATGGTACCTTCGCAAGGCTTAAAAACATAACCTTAGGGTATAATTTGCCTGCACGAGCTGCAGAAAGATTGGGTTTCCTTAAAGGTGTCAGGCTTTATGCTACGGCAAATAACGTACTGACATTTAAGGATGACGATTTAGAGGGGATTGATCCCGAGGTTACCGATTCTGTGAATAACGGCAGACAGGGTGAAACCTTTTTTACCGCTCCTCAATCCAAAACGTATTTACTGGGTGTTAGGTTAACCTTTTGATATAAAAATTAAGAGATGAAAAATAATTTATTATTGGTTTTGTTTATTGGCGCATTGTTCTTCTCATGTGATGAAGAGTTAGATCTGTTGCCTGAGGATCAACTAACTCAAGATATTTCATTTTCGAACAAGACAACTGCCCTAGGAGTATTGGCAGGTGTATACAGTGCATCACAACAGGATGATGTTTTGAATGGAACCTGGCAGTTGGGAGGCGATTGGCAGTCGGATAATATTGATTTTGTAGGATCCTTCCCGACATTCAACGATGTTAAGAACTATACAACCTTGGCTGACAATAACTCGATATCCGGTTTTTGGGATGATAGTTATGAGACCATAGGAACGGCTAACCTGGTGATTAAAAATGTACCTCTGGTAGATGACTCATCATTTACGGCTGAAGAAAAGGCTGCGGCGGTTGCCGAAGCGAAATTTATGAGAGCTTTAGTCTATTTTATCCTTTCTAATTGGTACTCTCAACCCGTTCAAGTGGGAGGTGGTAGCACTTTAGCTGTACCCTTGGTAGTAGAACCCTTTGAAGGAGAGGTTCAATTCCCGTCTCGCGCTACACTGAATGAGGTGCAATCACAGATTGAGCAGGACTTACTTGATGCTTTACCAAATCTAAGTGATGCAGACAATAGTTTTGCAACGCGAGGTGCATGTCATGCATTTTTGGCAAGGCTTTACCTGTATCAGGAAAAATGGGCACAGGCTGCCGATTTTGCCAATCAGGCTATTCAGAATAGTGCTTATGCTCTGGCAACGGATTACACTTTCTATGACACCCAAAGCAACGAGTTTTACTTTACTTTAGTAAATACCGCAGCAGATGGACAGGATAGTGGCCAAGGATTTTCTGGCCTTTCCAATCCAACTCCAAATGGACGGGGAGATACGCCCTATTCCGATAATTTAATTGCTGCCTTTCAAGAAGAGCCAGGTGATTTACGTTTCTCTGAACTCACGCAGACCGGAGCGGATGCATTGGGAACAGTACGGGAGTTTAGCGCGAAATTTCCAGAGGCAATAACTAATTCAGATAATGCCCCTGTCTTCCGAGTTACCGAGATGTATTTGACAAGGGCCGAAGCTAATTTAAGAGGCGGCACAACTGTTGGAGATACACCACTCAACGATATCAATGTTTTGCGAGGTCGTGCCGGACTTACAGACCTGGTTAGCATCACCCTGACTCAATTACTCAATGAAAGGAGAAAAGAATTATGCTTTGAGGGTCATAGGAGAATGGATTTACTTAGAAGCAGTCAAAATCTGAGAAGACCGGGTATGGCCAATGAAGCGGAATCGGCACCCGGACAAAATAAAGTGATATTTCCGATCCCTGTAAATCAATTGGATTTAAATGAAAATCTCACTCAGAATCCGGGGTATTAATGATATAAGCTTTATAGATCCTAATCAAGCTTTTCAATTGGATATAAAGGATTCCGTTCCCTGGTGAAGTACCAATTAAACCAGCGGGAATCCGAAAAATAAAGAGCTCCTTTCAATACAAATTAAAAAAGGTGCTTTTCACCGCAATGAATTCCATCTCGATCTCATCACTAAAAGCATTATAGCGGAGTCAGGTGTTTTAGGATTCTTTACCATAAATCGATACAGCTCCCAGGGTAAATTCGGTATCCCAATAGAGTGTACCTTGCACATTTACAGGGACATTGTTTCTTCCGGTGATGTTATTTCGGAGATATTCCGCAGGCAGAGCTACTACAGTTACTTGAGTTTGCCCCGTTAATGTGAACAGCACGGCTAATACGAGAAGTAATATTCGTTTCATTTCCCTCGTGAATCACAAAGGAATTCGGCAATACTTAAATATTACTTCACCAAAAATTCAAAAGTCTCTGATTCAGATTGATTACCCGCACTATCCCTCGTTGTGACAGACCAGTAGTAGGTAGTGCCCGAAACAATGTCTGCTTCAAGGCTGGACTCTGAGGTAGTGCCCAATAAGGATGTGGCTGCCGCATCTGTACCAAAAAACACATCGTATTCAGTGATGTCGTCATCTACGTCTGATCCATTCCATTCCAGTAATACGGTAGCTGTCGGTTCTATATTGGCACCCCTTGGCGGACTCACGGCTTCAGCCGGGAAGGGGGCATAGTTCTCGACTCCGAGTCCGGCGTTATAAAAACGCCAGCTAGCACTGTTGGCGGTGGCATTTGTTCCTATTCTCCTGGATTCTACAAACCATTCATAGGGATTGCCACGTGTCAGATTAATGAGTTTATTATTTGTTGTAGACGTAAATGTTGTTGTACTCCCTGTGTTGAGGTCTGTAAGATGGACAACATAACTATCAGTATTAGTTGAGGCATTCCACATAAAATCAACCCTGCTTTGGGCATCGCTCAGGATCTCACCTTCTGCGCATTCTGAGTCATCATCCGGAAATACCAAAGTGGCAGCTAAAGGCGCTGATATCGGATCGGGATCGGGATTTGGATTCGGATTTGGATTCCCATTCCCATCACCTCCACTGCTGCATCCTACAAGTACAGATAAGGCCCATATCCATATATACTTTCTCATTTTCATCGCTTAATTATTTTGTAGTTGATCAGGGCCTTTGCCGTTCTGATGTTCATGAGGTAGACACTTTCAGGAAGTTCAGATACATCTATCCGGACCTCTTTATTGTCTAACCGAATTCGCTTGGAGTATACTTTCGATCCATTGACAGTAAATAAGCTTACAGTAACCTGCTCTGAACTCAGTTCGCCAAGGTAGGCACTAACCAGACCATTGCGAGTAGGATTCGGATAGATAAGCAATTCATCACTTAAGACGATGGTTTCTTCATGGACCCCCTGGCAGGGTTTCTCTGTGCGCACCCTAATTATATTCTCGACACGATCTAATGGAAGTGTAATGGAAGATTCTGCTGTTGTATACACTTCATCATTAACTTCGATGGAGTAGACTTTTCCTCCGTTCAAATTCAGAGTCACCTTATTATCAAGGCTGGAAACTTTTCCGAATACTGAAAGATCCTGAGGTTCATCAAGCACTACTTCGTAGCACTGTTCATAGCCCGGTTCACTATCTATGGAAAAACAAAGCGTGTAATTTCCGCCTACCAGATCGGTAAAGGAAATGATATCGGTAAAAGATTGGATATCGTCTATGCCCTCTCCGGTCAATGAAACTGTATAATTCAACATTTCCACAGCTTCAATTTCAATTGAACCATTGTTGCTGGAAATGCAAGATTCGCCTCGGGTGAGTATCCTGAAATTGGAAACCGGTAAGCTAAATACCTCACAACCGTTACTATCTACTGTGGTATCAGCCGGTGTTTCGTCACATAAATCATTTGCGTTGGGCACATTGTCATTATCTGCATCGTCATCGCAGACATCCCCCAAACCGTCTTCATCAAAATCGGCTTGATCTGCATTAGCAATCAATGGACAATTATCATCTACATCCAAAATCCCGTCGTTATCATCATCCAGGTCACAAGCGTCTCCTTCTAAGTCGCCATCTGTATCCAGCTGATCGGCATTGGCGATCAACGGACAATTATCATCAACATCCAGCACCCCATCATTGTCGTCATCCTCATCATCTACAAATCCATCAACTACAAAATCATCTACGACTACACCTTCCTGGGTTACAAAAAAGTCTGAATGGAAGACGATTCTGAAAACAATATTTGTGGCTCCAGTAAGATCCGTCTCTCCGAGGGAGGCATTTAAATTAAAATCGTATGCATATTCTGTCATGGTAGCATTCGTGCCCGTCCATTGGGCCCCGGGACAAATTTGGCAATCGTCAGCCTCGCCGGAAGTAGCATTAGTGCGGTTGCTGGTATACCAATTTGGTTCGCTGCCAACAGCCCCCAGAACTTCCCAGCTAAGTCCTCCGTCAATTGAATATTGGACATATACTACATCCCAGTTCTCTTCCAGATCATAGGCCATATTAAATGTCAAGATCGGGGCCACTACAGTAGATAGGTTGAAACACTCACTCAGTAGTAGTCCCTTTGTAACATCAGGATAATTACCATCCAGATTGGTGGCGTATACCTGTGTGCCGGAAGTGGCCTGGTCTAATATTGTGCCGCCGGGCACACCTTGTTCCCATGTACTTATTTCGGAATTTTCATCAAAGGTGACAAGCGCATCTTCTGCTGTTTCAAAAGTGTTTACCGTACTTGTTTCCCCTGAAGTATTGAAGATAAAATCTTCTTCAATTACGTTATTATCGGCATAGGTATCATTGGCAGTAGTTGCCGTTACATCCAAGCCAAATACACCGGGCCGATTCGTAATTCCCGGCAGGGGAATGGTCACTGATTCTCCTGATGCCAGGGTGACATTTTCTGTAAAATTTTCAGGCAATTCATCACTGAAATTATAAGTAACATCTACTGCAGTGATCGGATCCGTTCCTGTGTTTTCTACCATGATCTCCGGAACTGCATCTCCACATAATACTTCGCTGCCTCCCGGGCTTACGCTTATCAAACGCAATTCTTCTGCCGGCACCTGTACCGGGACAGGAGATTGCCATACGCCGCGTCCGTAGGTAGAGGCGGTGATTATCTCATCATCCAGGTTTATCTCCAGATCACTAACGGCGACGCCGGGGAAATTCGTGGAGTATTCTTCCCATTCTGTCAGCGTATCATCCAAGCGATAGATCCCAAGATTTGTCCCCACATAGACGGGGTTGTCTGTATGCCTCCCCTGGTGTGCAATGGCAAAGAACGCCTGGTCCGTTGGGAGATTCAATGAAATATCTTCTACTGTTCCCGGACTGCCATCCGGGTTTACAGGTATTTTAAATACGTTACGTTCCTGATCTAACTGTGTTTCCTGGTCGATTCCGGGCCGTAAGGATGTTATAAAATACAGTTCGGACCCATCGGTTGAATTAACCGCCATATCCGAGATCTCAGCTGTTCCCTGGTAGAATGTTGTAAATGTAGTTCCGCCATCACTACTTCTGAAGACACTTCCACTTTCTGCCGCATAGAGCACTTGAGGATCTGTCTTGTCTACTTCCAGATCATCTATGCTAGTTGAACCAAGATCCGTTGAAAGTTTTGTCCAAACATTGGTATCGAGTCTGTACACTGCATCAAAACCGGAATATACTTCCCCATCACTTGCTATGGCCAAAGGGGTGATCCAATTTCCAAAAATGGATCCTCCGGAAGTACTTTGGGGTGATCCCACAATACCCACCGATTGTCCAGAGTTTATGGAAAGCTGTAGAAACTGTCCAAATTGAATAAATCCATAAATAAGGTTGTCATTCAAAGGGCTGATCTCATTGTCCATTCCATCTCCGCCAAAACCGTAGTAATTATTCCAGTTACCTCCTCCTAAAACTTGTCCGCCCTGATCCTGTAAACCCCCGGCCATCTTCCCTGCATCGCTTCGGGACACAGATAGCCTGTAGAATTGGCCAATGGCCATACCGGCTGTTTTATCGGTAAATGTAGTGGCGCCATCATCAGATATATAAAGGCCTCCATCACTTCCACAGAATAACGTATTGTTAAAAAATTTCAGGGTGTGGATATCGGCATGTGTGTACGCAGGATTGTTAATATTCCACTGGTTGACCTGTGTGAAACTTTCACCGCCGTCTGCACTCTTCCAGATATTCAGGCAGCCCATATACACTTCATTCTCATCCGTGGGTGATATTTCCAGTGCCAGATCGAACCAGGCCTGGTTGGACTCCATGATGTCTGTCGTATTGGGACTGGCTGTAAAGGTTTGTCCGCTATCGGTAGATTTAAAGAAGCCCTGATATGAAAATCCCTGGGAACCCGGTTTTGCCGT
>Ga0265303_10001452_pt1 | contig 14586 bp, 18 predicted proteins | sample Helome_2_FD_192494 | JGI IMG/M metagenome (GOLD analysis project Ga0265303, IMG submission 192494) | Marine sediment microbial communities from subtidal zone of North Sea - Hel_20160317 (Illumina Assembly) | ecosystem: Environmental > Aquatic > Marine > Subtidal zone > Sediment ... | reverse complement strand
TATAAATACGGTCTGTATGAACACAAGGCCGGAGCACATATAATGCCTTCCCTTTCAGGAGTTCATCCTTGCCAGCAGACAGAGAAAATTTGCAGGAACTGAGATATGCCGCGACCTTGTCGGGCGTCATCACGCTCCGCATGCTCGGACTTTTTCTGATCCTGCCGGTGTTCATGATCCTCGCTCAGGGCATGCAGGGCTTTACGCCGCAGGCGGCCGGCATTGCGGTCGGGATTTACGGCCTGACCCAGGCCATTTTGCAACAACCCTTCGGCTGGCTTTCTGATCATTGGGGAAGAAAACCGGTACTGCTGATTGGTCTTGCCCTGTTTGCGGCGGGCGGCGTCGTGGCCGCAATGGCTGATACCATGGTTATGTTGATCATCGGGCGGGCCTTGCAGGGTTGTGGCGCGATTGCCGGCGTCGCGATGGCCCTGGCCGCCGATCTGACGCGTCCGGAACGTCGTCCAGTCATCATGGCGATCATTGGCATTGGTATTGGTGGTGCGTTTTTATTGTCAATGGGCCTGTCGGTTCCGCTCGCTACTCTGCTGGGTTTGCAGGGCCTGTTTTGGCTGACCGTGGTTTTCGCGATTATGGGAATGGGGCTGGTGCTGACCCTTCCCGGTAAACCTGTTCCGATCGAAGTGCCGCTGCAGCAGGGCGCGTTCGATATGCGTCCGGTCTGGCTGCTGGCGGTCAGTGTTTTCCTGTTGCATAGTGCGATGACTTTGCTGTTTGTAGCACTGCCCCCCATGCTGGTTAACGAATTTGGCTACAGCTTGACTGAGCACTGGAAAATCTATGTGCCGGCCATGACAGGTTCCATTCTTTTGATGTTGCCGGTTCTTCGCAAAGTGGGGTCCAGCCGGTCCGAAGGCCGCATGCTTCCCTGGGCGTTTTTCATCCTGGCACTCGCTGTCGGCATCCTGCCGGTGAGTGCAAGCCTTACCGCACTGGGCGTTTTGCTGGCGGTTTATTTTCTGGGATTCAACCTGCTTGAAGCAGCCATGCCATCTTTGCTTTCCCGTATCACCGGAAGCCGGGGCAGGGGTCGTCGGCTGGGTATCTACAGCACCTTTCAGTTTCTCGGCGCATTTTTCGGCGGAGCGGGCGGTGGCTGGTTGCTCGGAAGCTATGGCAGCGAGGTGGCATTGCAAGTCGCGGCCGCCATCAGCCTGATCTGGGGCGTTGTTTTGAAATGGTCCTCAGCGAGCGTTTTTCCGACAGGAGAAACGCAGTGATTGTGCTACACTTCCTGCACTGATTTTTAAGGAGGTGCCTGATGGCGCGTGGTGTTAATAAAGTCATTTTGGTCGGCAACCTGGGCGCTGATCCGGAGACTCGCTATACGGCGAGTGGTGCGGCCATAACCAATATCAGAATTGCGACCAGCGAGTCCTGGCGTGACAAGCAAACCGGCGAGAACCAGGAACGGACGGAATGGCACAGGATAGTGTTTTTCAGCCGCCTGGCGGAGATTGCCGGCGAGTATCTTCGCAAGGGCAGCCAGGTGTATATCGAAGGTGCTTTGCGCACCCGCAAATGGCAGGGTCAAGACGGGCAGGACCGTTACACAACAGAAATTGTCGCCAATGAGATGCAAATGCTCGGTGGCCGCGGAGGCGAAGCTTCAGCCCGGCCGGCCGGCGGCGGTTTCCGTGACGGTCAGCCTGCAAAGGAAAGCCCTGCTAAGGAAAGCCCTGCAAAGGAAAGCAAGGCGCCCGCGCAATCGGACCCTGCTCCGGTTGAAGACAACTTCGCAGAAGACGACATACCGTTCTGACCCGCCAGGGGTAAATGATGCGCACTCTGCTCGTAACCGGCGGCGCCGGTTTCATCGGCGGCAATTACGTTTTGCGTTGCCTTTCGCAGGATGATGGCCTGCGTATTGTTAATCTCGATCTACTGACTTATGCAGGGAATCTCGATACCCTGCGGCCACTGGCTGGCGAAGACAGGCATATATTTGTGCAGGGAAACATCGGTGACGCCGGCCTGGTGGGTGAGCTAATCAACCGCTATAAGCCCGATGCTATCGTTAATTTTGCAGCTGAAAGCCACGTTGACCGGTCCATCGATGGTCCGGGCGCCTTCGTGGAAACCAACGTGGTCGGTACATTGAATTTGCTGCAAAGCGCATTGGACTGGTGGAAGGGCCGGTCGGATTCCGGCAAAGATTCGTTCCGGTTTCTGCATGTTTCAACTGACGAGGTATACGGCAGCCTGGGTGCAACAGGCGCTTTTCATGAAACCACGGCTTATGCACCGAACTCGCCCTATGCAGCGTCCAAGGCCAGTTCAGATCACCTGGTCCGGGCATTTCAGCATACTTATGGCTTACCCACGCTGACCACAAACTGTTCGAATAATTACGGCCCCTACCAGTTCCCGGAAAAACTCATTCCCCTGATTATTCTCAACGCCCTGCAGCTCAAGGCGCTGCCGGTCTATGGAGATGGTCTGCAGGTGCGGGACTGGCTGTTCGTAAACGATCACGTGGACGCCATAAATACGGTACTTGCCAGGGGCCGGGAAGGTGAGGTTTACAATATCGGCGGCCTGTCGGAACGTACCAATATGCAGGTGGTAGAGGCCATTTGCGATGCACTGGACGAACGTCGCCCGGAGCCCTCTTTTGGATCACGGCGCCAGTTGATTGAACACGTCACTGATCGCCCGGGGCATGACCGCAGGTACGCGATCGATTGTCAAAAAGTGATGAGCGAAACCGGCTGGAAGCCAGCGGTAGATTTTGAAACCGGTCTGCAGCGAACCGTAGACTGGTATCTTGAAAACAGCACCTGGGTCGAACGGGTCCGGGACGGTAGCTACCAGGGCGAGCGACTCGGCCTGGGTGAGCCCGGATAAACGGAGCCAGAGCGTGTCAAGAAAAGGAATAATTCTCGCCGGCGGAAGTGGTACGCGGCTTTACCCATTGACTCGTGTCGTCAGCAAGCAGCTTCTGCCGGTGTACGACAAGCCGATGATTTTCTATCCACTGGCCACTTTGATGCAGGCCAATATTCGAGAAATCCTGATCATTACGACTCCTCACGAACAGGGGTTATTCAGGCAATTACTGGGTGATGGCAGCGATTGGGGCTTACGCCTGGAATATGCGGTGCAGCCGAATCCGGAAGGCCTGGCGCAAGCGCTGATCATCGCTGAGGATTTCCTCGAGGGAGATCCCTCCTGTCTGATTCTTGGAGACAATATTTTTCATGGCGGCGGATTGAGCGATGTGCTGACCCGGGCCACCACTGAGTACGACGGCGCCACGGTATTTGGATATTGGGTGCGCGATCCGGAACGTTATGGAGTGGTCGAGTTCGACGACGATTACAGGGTGTTGAGCATTGAGGAAAAACCCGAAAAGCCGAAATCACATTACGCCGTGACCGGGCTTTATTTCTATGATGGGCAGGCCAGTTCATTTGCCCGCAGCCTGTCACCATCGCCGCGTGGTGAATTGGAAATTACCGATCTGAACCGCTTGTATCTTGAAGATGGCAGTCTCGCGGTCGAGCGATTGGGCAGGGGATACGCCTGGCTGGATACCGGTACGCACGAGTCCTTGCAGCAGGCGGCAAACTTTATCGAGACTATTGAAAGCCGCCAGGGGCTGAAAGTGGCCTGCCCGGAAGAGATTGCTTTCATGCAGGGCTGGATTGGTGAGGATCAGGTGCGAAAACTTGCCGAACCCCTGCGTAAAAGCGGTTACGGGGAATATTTGCTGACCCTCCTGAGCAGGGGGCACTGAACGTGAATACGATTGAGACCGGCATCCCGGGATTGATCGTCATTGAACCGCTTGTGCATGGTGACGAGCGGGGGTTTTTCATGGAATGCTGGAACGCGGCACGTTATGAGGCGTTGGGAATTCCGGGCCGTTTTGTCCAGTCCAACATTTCCCGTTCCGGCCCGGAAGTCTTAAGAGGGCTGCACTTTCAATACCCCAGGCCCCAGGGAAAGCTGGTGTCCGTGCTGGAAGGCCGTGTATTTGATGTAGCCGTTGATATCCGGCCTGATTCACCGACTTTCCGGCAATGGGCCGGCGTGGAGCTGTCAGCGGAGAATCATCGGCAGATGTATGTGCCGGAGGGTTTTGCGCATGGTTTTTGTGTGCTTGGCGAGTCGGTCCTGCTCAGCTATCTTTGCACCGATGTTTATTTTTCCGGGTACGATGCCGTGATAGCGTGGGATGACCCGGATATTGGTATTCGCTGGCCGTTGAAAACGGGCCAGCTTTCAGAAAAGGACGCCGCCGCCCCGCGCCTGAAAGACATCAGTCCGGGCTCATTGCCACGCATTGCCCAATGATTATCCTGCTTGCGGGTGCAGCGGGGCAGCTTGGGCAGGAACTGCTGCCGCAGTTGCAGCAACTGGGTGAGGTTGTCCCGGTAGATCGTGCGTCCTTGCCCGGTATAAAAAACATGCACGTGCAGGACCTGGGTGATTTGAACCGGGTTGAAACGCTGCTGAACAGGTTTCGACCCGATATTATCGTTAACGCGGCTGCTTATACGGCTGTAGATTTGGCCGAAGAAGACAGCGCACTCGCATTCCAGGTCAATCAGGGCTTACCGCAACGACTCGCGCAATGGTGTTTTCGTAACGACCGGCTTCTTCTTCACTTTTCAACCGATTACGTCTTCAGCGGACAGGCCGGTCGGCCTTATGCTGAGAATGACCCAACCGGCCCGCTGGGTGTATATGGTGCAAGCAAGCTGGCGGGCGAACAGGCTATTGGCCGGAGTGGTTGCAGGCATGTCATCTTGAGAACGTCCTGGGTCTATTCCGGGCATGGAAACAACTTCCTTTTGACCATCTTGAAGCTGGCGCGTACCAGGCCATCTCTCAGTATCGTCAATGACCAGTCCGGTCGTCCTACCTGGGCCCGAAACCTCGCCGGGGCGACGCGAAAGGTCATTGAGCATTTGTCTTCCAATGATCCCGGCACAGAATCGACAGGTGTTTTTCATTACTGCGATAGTGACGCTGTGAGTTGGTATGAGTTTGCCAACGAGATTTTCGGGATTGCGCATGAGGCAGGAATACTCACGAAAATACCCCACACCACGCCGGTACCGTCTGCAGAATTTCCCCAGAAGGCCGAAAGGCCGCTGTATTCAGTTCTGGATACCAGCCGGATTCAGGACACATTTGGCATCAAACCGGGGGGATTGCGGCAATCCCTGCAATCTTGTATCAAGGATCTCATTGAAAATGACTGACAAAGAAGCACAGACTAAAATGGTTCCAATCATCTTGTCCGGGGGTTCCGGCACCCGGTTATGGCCGGTTTCCAGGCGGGCTCACCCCAAGCCATTCATGAAACTGGTCGACGGTGAATCACTGGCTGAGAAGACATTCCGCCGGGCGTTGGGCGTGGCCGGGTCGAGTCCTGTTCTGACCGTTACCAGCCGTGACTACTATTTTTATACCCGCGATATTTACCAGGTAGTGGACGGGCAACAGCATGAACATCCGTTCTTACTGGAGCCGGTTGGCCGAAATACGGCCCCGGCGATTGCGCTCGCTGCGCTGTATATCGAAGCAGTTTTTGGTTCGGACACAGTGATGCTGGTGTTGCCGGCGGACCACCTGATCCGACAGGAAAGCCGCTTCCAGGATGCCGTCGAGGAAGCAAAAACACTGGCCGGGCGCGGCTACCTCGTGACATTCGGAATACACCCTACGCATCCTGAAACAGGCTACGGCTATATTCGCAAAGGTGACAATATTGCGCAAAGCGCCGGTCATGAGGTGGCTGCTTTCGTCGAAAAGCCCGATGAAAAAACAGCCAGGGCTTACGTGGAGTCAGGCCAGTACGGTTGGAATTCCGGTATGTTCTGCTTCACCGCCGGAGCCTACCTGGAGGCGTTGGATTATCACGCACCCGAAATCGCGGCAGGCAGCAGAGCCTGTTGGGAAAGTATGGATTCAAGCGAGCAGCCGATGGAAATTCCACTGGATTTGTTCAGCCAGTGTCCCGCCAATTCGATTGATTATGCGGTGATGGAAAAAGCTTCAAACTGCGCCGTGGTGAGCGGCTACTTCGGCTGGAGCGATATCGGCTCCTGGAAAGCAATGAGTGAATTGTATGAATCGGATGAAGCCGGCAACCGGATTCATGGAAAGGCGGTTCTTGTTGAAAGCAGTCATTGCTATATCCAGGGTGAGGAACGGCTGGTGGCAGCCGTTGGTGTCAGCAATCTGGTTATCGTGGATACCGGAGACGCTGTCCTGGTAGCTGACATCGAGCGTGCGCAGGACGTCAAGGAGGTCGTCAATCAACTGAGTGACCTCAAGGATGAAGCCGCTGAATTTCACAAAACGGTGCATCGTCCCTGGGGCAGTTTCTCCATCCTGGAGGACGCTGATGATTGCAAAGTAAAACGCCTCGTGGTGAAGCCGGGTCAGGTACTTTCACTGCAAATGCATTATAAGCGTGCAGAACACTGGACCGTGATCCAAGGCGTGGCGAAAGTACGTCTCGGCCAGCGGGAGTTTTTACTGAACCCGAACGAGTCCACCTATATTCCGGTCGAAACCCAGCATCGGCTGGAAAATCCCGGAAACGAGGACGTCCACTTGATCGAAGTTCAGACGGGAAGCTACTTTGGTGAAGACGACATCGTTCGCTACGAAGACATATATGGACGCATAAAATGAGAAATTTCATTGAATTTGTTCTGATCATTGCACTGTTAACAGTGTTTACAGCAGTACCGGCGGCACAAATGACGCATGAAGAAGAGATTAGCGATTGGCGGGAACGCCGGCATGAGCGACTCTCCAGCGACAATGGCTGGTTGACACTGGTCGGCCTCGAGTGGTTACAGGAAGGCGAAAACCGCATCGGCAGCAGCCCTTCTGCTACGAGTTCAATTGCGGATGGGCCCGTGAATTGGGGAACCTTGTATGTGCAGGGTGATGATTTGCGATTTGTGTCATCCGGGGAAAATGGAGTCACCGTTGACGGCAAGGAGGTGGATGAAGCCATGCTGGTGGCAGACAACCAGGGTGAGCCGACGGTTGTGAGAAGTGGAAACCTGAGTTTCTACGTCATATTCAGGGAAAGTTATGCCTTGCGTATTAAGGACTCAAAGGCGCCAACCCTGCAGAATTTCACCGCTGTGCCAAACTACGATTTCCAGCCGGACTGGAGGTACGAGGCACTTTTTATCCCGGCGCCTGAAGGCGAAACAATAGAGATCGGAGATGTGCTGGGTCACCTGAGTCCGTCACCCGTTTATGGCTATGCGGAATTTGAACGTGATGGTGCAAGCTATCGTTTGCTGGCGTTGGGCGATGAAAATTCTGAATCCCTGTGGTTCCTGTTTGCAGACCGGACCAGTGGTCATGAAACCTATGGCGCAGGGCGATTTTTATACAGTGATGGAATGCCTGAAAACGGACGTCTGGTTGTAGATTTCAACAAGGCGTATAACCCGCCATGTGCTTTTAATGATTATTCGACGTGCCCATTGCCTCCGCAACAGAACAGGTTAAACCTGCAGGTAACAGCCGGCGAAAAAGACTATCACGCCCACTAGAAAATTATTCACTACCGGAACGGGCCTGATTCAGCTCGTCACGCAGCACCAGGTAAAGCGCCACCCAGGGTGATGCATAAAGTGGTGCCCGCGGCTTGATTTTCGGGACCTTGATTGCCTGGTGGTTACTGTTCATTGTTTTACTCCGTGTTCCTGGATTGGTGAGCTGTTTCATGTCGCTCTTCCATTAAGACCGCGATTCCTTGTAATTATTGACGCAAGTGGCGGCACTTTGGTTACAGGTTGGCGTCAATTTCTTTCGTTCTGTCGATTAACCGGGTTTTTATCGACCGGGCAGGCTATTTCCTGCCCAGTTCCTGGTCAATTTCGAACTCTCTCGAAGTGACAAACGCCTCCATTTTCTCCAGCCGGTGGTTCAGTTCGCGGAACCTGTGCCGCAGTGCGCCGAAGACATCGGACGGGGCATTGCTGACACCGCGCCAGAATTCAGCCTGTTCAGAGTTATCGTCAAGGTCTCTCGGCTTCACCGGCAAAACAATCGTCAGCACAACATACGAAATGACAATGAAGGCGAAGAATGGCGGGAACAACATGAACAGGAACGTAACCAGCCTGACGCCTTTGCGATTGAGTCCGAAGTACTCGGCGATACCGGCGCAGACCCCGGCAAGGACTGCGTTTTCCTTGTCCCGGAACAGCCGGTGTGGGTTCTTGTGTTTGTAAAAGTCACTCATCAGCGTCTTCTCCAGTCAGGCGCTTCGATATCCAGAATGCGTTCCAGTGTGTTGATTCGCTCTTCCATCTTGTTTGCCGAATCCCACACTTCGCTGAGCATCTTCTCGTCCTCAGGCGATAACCCCTTGGACGTCTTCATCTTGGTGATGTAGTGAAAAATGATCCAGAGCGGTAAACAAATCGTTATAAGTAGAATAGGAATGACTTCAGTCATCATCTTTCTCCTCTTCTCCATCCTTGACCTTCGATTTCAGGTCAGCCAATTCCGCCTCTACGCGATCATCCTGTTCCAGGTCGGCGATTTCGTCGGCCAGGTTTTTACCTCTGCCCATGTTGATGGCTTCGGCCTCAGACTCAACGTTATCGATCCGCCGTTCAGCATTCTCGAAACGAAACAACATCTCGTCAATGCGGTCATTGTGAATATGCTTACGGGCAGACAGCTGTGAGCTGGCGCTCTTGTGACGAATCACGATGCTGCGCTGGCGCGTCTTGGCATCATCGAGCTTGCCCTGTAATTGCGTGATGTCGGCGTTGAATTTATCGAGTTGCCCGTCAAGGTTAACCAGTTCCAGCTTCATTTTGCTCACGCGGTCACCGATAGACTGCTTCTCAGCCAGTGCGGCACGCGCCAGATCTTCGCGTTCTCTGCGCACAGCCAGCTCTGCCCGGTGGGCCCATTCGGCTTGCTCGCGTTCCAGGTGCTCAATGTGGCGCCCCAACTCCTTGCGGTCAGCAATGCACTTTGCTGCAGCAGAACGTATTTCAACCAAAGTGTCTTCCATTTCCTGGATCATCAGGCGAATGATCTTCTCGGGTTCCTCCGCTTTCTCCAGTACTGCATTGATGTTGGCATTAACGATGTCGCTGAATCGGGAAAAAATACCCATTTGGTTCTACTCCTGTTAATCGATTCCTAATTCTATTAATGCAGGGTTCGTGCCATCCCAAATTTTAATCATAAGCCACTGATAATAGGGTTAAATAATTCTATTTCTTTATTTGCCTGCAGATAACGGCCGGATGGTTTGGCCAATTCCACCAAAAGATGGTGGAAACTTGAACAGGAAAAAGTTGTCTATCGGCGTGTCGTGCAAAGGTGCGGCCTGAACAGGACTATTTAAAAATCAATTGTGCATGGCATACAAGGTCATGCTCCTGTAAAATAGTTCACTTTTGATGCGCCGGCATGTTGCCGGTTTATCCATACAAGCAGGAGGAATACCTGATGCGATTTGTTTTCGCGATCATTGTGCTGGCCATGTTAAGTGCTGGCCCCGTTTATGCCCAGGACCTGTCCACCGATAAGGGCAAACTTAGCTATGCAGTTGGTTGGGACATTGGTGAAGATATTCAGCGCCGTGGCGCAGAGTTCGATGTTGAGACCATTATTGCTGCAGTTCGTGACTCGTCTGCAGGCAAGGAACCACAGGTTCCGTCCGAAGAAATGGTAGCCATGCTGACCGAGTTGCAACAGCGCGTCCGGCAGGAGCAGGCGGAAGCATTCCAGAAGCTGTCTGATGAAAACCAGAAAGCGTCGGAAGAATTCCTGGCCGCCAACCTGTCCAAAAATGGAATTGTTGCACTGCCCAGCGGAATTCAATATCGCATTATCGATGAAGGCGAAGGAGCCCGTCCGGGAATGGATAGCACCGTGAAAGTCCACTACCGGGGTTCCAAGACCAACGGCCTGGAATTTGACAGTTCTTTCGCCCGTGGTGTGCCGGAAGAGTTCACGGTCAACTCAGTGCTGAAAGGCTGGCAGGAAGTGCTGCCGCTGATGAAGACCGGATCAACCTGGCAGATATTCGTGCCGCCGGAAATGGCTTTCGGTCAACGTGGAAATCCGCCGGTTGGACCGAACGAAGCGTTAATTTTCGACCTCAAACTTATTGAAGTCGTACAGTAAAGATATTCCAACGGGGCCCAGCGGGGCCCCGTTTCATTTTGGGTCCCGTGTTGTCATGATGAACCACTGGCGAGAACTGTTGCTGGAAGCGGTGTCACCGCTGGAAGCTGGTGTCCGTCATCTTCAGATCAGCGGCTACCGCCCCCCCGGAGAAACCGCATTCCGACCCAGCAGAACGGCAGCTGTTCTCGTTCCTTTACTGGACCTGCCGGAACCTGAAATGGTATTCACCCGGCGTGCCGAGCACCTCCCGCAACATCCGGGACAAGTCAGTTTTCCCGGCGGTGCCGCCGAAGAAAATGACGTTTCCGCTGTGCAAACCGCGCTGCGGGAAGCACACGAAGAAATTGGTTTGCCACCCCAGGTCACGCGTCCGATTGGGTTTCTGGACCGGATGGATACGATTTCCGATTACCGCGTTCTGCCCGTGGTCGCGCTGATCAGCCAACCGGTCAACTGGATTCTGGATGAGCGTGAAGTGGCGGAAGTTTTCACAGTCCCTTTGTCTGTCGTGCTCGATGCAGAACGTTATGAAGCCAGGTCAGCCCGGTGGCATGGGAATGACTACACTCTGTACACTCTTTACTGGCAAGGCCAAAAAATCTGGGGCGCTACGGCAGCCGTGCTGATGAACCTCATTACGAGGATGCAAAACACCCATGACCAGCGAAATTCTTGTATCAGCGCCACAACTGAATGATCTGATTTCAGACGGAATCTGCCTGCTGGTGGACTGCCGGTTTGATCTGACAAATGCAGGCAAGGGAAGGGCAGACTGGATAACCGCACATATACCCGGCGCCGTCTATGCACACCTGGATGATGACCTGGCTGCACCGGTACAAGCTGATACAGGCCGCCACCCACTCCCGGAGCCAGCCCGGTTCGCTGGTTTCCTGGCGTCGCTGGGTTGGTCGGGAGACAAACTCCTGGTTGCTTACGACGAGGGATCAAATGCCATTTCCGCCAGGTTGTGGTGGATGATGAGATATTACGGCAAGCGTGCTGCTTTGCTGGACGGGGGCTTGCGGGCATGGCAGGAGGCAGGTTATTCACTGGAGTCCGGGGCAACACAAGCTTTCACTTCTGTCACGGAGCAGCTGGTGGCCGATCCCGGCATGATCGTTTCCGCAGATTTTATCAGTCAGCGGCTGGGTTCGGCGCAAGCAGTTGTATTGGATGCCAGGGCGCCAGAACGCTTTTCCGGCGCGGTTGAGCCGCTGGACACACGTGCCGGTCACATACCGGGAGCCTTGAATCGTCATTTCACTGAAAATCTGGATGATTCAGGCCGATTTCGGGATCCACAGGAGCTCAGGTCGGAATTTGAAACCCTATTGGGGGATACGAAAATAGAAAATGTCGTTCATTCCTGTGGCTCGGGCGTGACGGCCTGCCATAACCTGTTTGCAATGGAATTGGCTGGACTCGATTCCTCACTGCTGTACCCGGGCTCGTGGAGCCATTGGATCACGGATCCCGGCAGGCCTGTATCAACCGGTGAGACGACCTGACCTGCGGGTTGGGATCCTGTCCCTTATTTACCGCCCAGGCGTTCAACCAGGGCCGTCAGTATCGTTCGCGTGTCGTCCGAGAACCAGATATCAACAAATTTCTCGACACCCAGTTCACTTTTATCATCGAACCAATCATGCAGGTCTGCCCTGGCCATTTCTCTAGTGGTTGACATGGCAAGCCGGGGCAGCGCCAGGTGCTGTTCACACCACTCGATGGCGCGGCTGACCGCCAGTTCCGGCTCATCAACCAGTTCGTCGACCAGGCCAATCTGCAGAGCTTTTTCTGACCCCATCATTTCGCCGGCAACGAGAATACGCTCGGCCGTGTGCGGGCCGACAGCGCGAACCAGTGCACGGTGAATTGGCGGAGAAACCACCAGGCCAACCTGGACCTCGTTCAACCCGGTTTTGAATTTTCCCCGTGGCATGATCCGGTAATCTCCAAAAAGGGCCATGACGATGCCGCCGGCGGGCGCATGCCCGGTCAAAGCGAACGCAGTGGGCACCGGCATGTGGGCAATTTCTTTCAACAGGTCAAGAAATATCTGCCAGAACCGGGACATGTCGCCGCGATCAAATTGCATCAATTGAGGAACGTCCAGACCTGCTGAAAACATGCCCGGCAGACCGGAAACGACCACTGCCCCGGCCTGTTCTCCGGCCACCACGAGTGAGCCTGTCAATTCTTCGACCAGTTCAACGTTCAACGCGTTTGCGGGGGGGCGGGCGAGCTTGATTTCACGCACGTTTCCGTGATCGATAATTTCCAGCATGAGTTCATTCCTGTTCAGTGTCTGTTCAGCATCGGAAGTCTAGACTTTGTGTCAGGGGAGTGCAAAGACGGCTCCTTTCAGAATGGCAGGTTTTAGGGCACAATATCTTTCAGCATGATTTTTCAGCTTGGCTAGGCGAAGGAAGGAATGATGAAAATGAAGACAGCATCGATGGCAGCAGTGGCAGCGCTACTCCTGTTCTCCGCACCCGCCTGGTCACATGAAGTTCCAAACATCGAACATACCCATGCATTTCAAAAACAAAGCTATGGTAAATATCGCCAGGGCCATTACGTCAACGGGCCACAGGGTAGTATCATCATCTGGTCACCAAGAACCGTAAACAGCCGCCAGGGTGGAAAAGCGGTCAATTTTGCACGTCCTGTGCCTATTACCAAGGCGCCGGGAACCCCCAACGCCACCAAGAGCCAGGCAAATTCCGCTATCGAGTACGGAAAACAATAGTATTTGTTACCAGGTGTAATGCGCCGTGTAACGGACCACGCGCTCGCCGTCAGGTGGAACGGTCACATCGAACCTGATCCGGTTACTGTTTTCTTTCTTGTGCCCCTGGCTGGATTTCTCTATTTTCCAGTTTGCGCCGCGGTACAGGTTTTCCAGCACGGCGATTTTCACCGCTTCATCCTTATGGTTTCTCAGGCGTACTTCAAACGTTTCCCACAGATTTCTGCTGTTGAGATCTACCCGAAAGTCGGTCTGTTTGCGCTCTCCCACGACATCGAATGAATTCCCCATTTCGATCAGAACGTCTTCATTTTTGGGTGTGTGGTCGATGACATCCTCGCCAATAAATTCAAGGCTGCCATCAGCGGGGTCCACCTGGTTGACGCGTATGCGTCCGGCCGGTAGCGGAATGCCCAATTGTTGAGATGACTCATTGCTGAATCGCAGGTACACGTTGATGTCGCCATTACCGTAGCGTCCGTAATCCTGATCGTACTGCTGGTGCCCACGGTAGGGCATATCCATGGTCGGGGCGAAAACCAGTTCTTTTTCACACTGTATACCGCGTGCGGCCGGCAACAGCTGGATTTGCCGGGTTGAATTGTCCGGCAGGCTCGTTTTTCTTCCCAGTGTGTACATGTGGTATTCGAAAAAAGACTGTTCCACGAAGCCGGCGGAAACCTCCTCCATCGCCATTTTGTAAACGACATCACGGCGCGGACTCTTCGCTTCGGCCCGGTTAACATCACCGGCAATCAGTTTCAGCTTCGCATTCTCGTAACTGGCACCTGACTGGTTAATGATGCTGACCCAGGCCGAAAGATCCATGGAGCAATTTTCAGACTCGTCATAAATAATGTTGTAATCGGCCCACCAGGTCATGCCGCGCGTTTCGTAACTGATGCGGGTTTCCTGCGATCCCCGGGCGGGACTGGACAGCAGCCATTCCAGGGTGGGGCGGGTAATCAGGCCTCCGGGCAGTTGGGAAAATCTGATGTTGCTGTAATTTCGTATGGCCTGAACGCTGCCATCGTCCAGCTGCAGGGTCAGGCCGTCCCCCGCTCCCAGCAGCACGCCCTCTGCCAGACTGACATGATCGCCCCTGGGCAGTTCCACGGTCACCCGCTGCCCCAGGTACTTCTGCAGCAATTTTGCCTGGCTTACCAGGTCGAATTGGAAACTTTGTTCGAGTACATGCGTACCCGGCTGATCAAGAGAAGAAAACGTTACGGTGGTCGGGTCGATCAGCGCAGCGACGTCGGTAATCCTGAGTGCATGCAGGCCTTTTTCGATATCATAGGCCCGGTCATGGCGAACAATGGCGTAGCCGGGAACCTGGCCACCGAATTGCCGGCCGGCTACCGGTCGGTACAGTTCCGGTGAAACGGCACCGGGTTGCATGCTGGAGTAAATCGTTATGGAGTCGTTGCTGCTGGCAGGTCCGGCATTGGCGGAGGCGCCAACGCACCATGCGCTGATCAGCAGGGGCAATATTTTTTTTGCTGGTTTGTTCATTTCATATCTCCATTTAGTCAACTCATAAAACGCATACGATTATTGATTGGGGTTAAAGCAAAGTGAATTATTTTCGAATACCCATTTTACTGGTGCTGGCTACCAGTTTGTCCCTGGCCGCCTGCAGTCCGCGTGAACAGCTGTCCGGG
>Ga0265303_10001451_pt1 | contig 14589 bp, 12 predicted proteins | sample Helome_2_FD_192494 | JGI IMG/M metagenome (GOLD analysis project Ga0265303, IMG submission 192494) | Marine sediment microbial communities from subtidal zone of North Sea - Hel_20160317 (Illumina Assembly) | ecosystem: Environmental > Aquatic > Marine > Subtidal zone > Sediment ... | reverse complement strand
GGGAACGCGCAGCGTCGACAAAACGCTGGGAGAGTTCAAGAAGGGGGCTTTTCACCTGGCGATGCAGGCTGGAGTACCCATAGTTCCGATGGTGTTTCGAAACGCGCACGACGCCATGCCTAAGGGTTCCGCGGTGCTCCGCTCAGTTGCGGTTGAGGCTGTGATCTTGCCTCCCGTGTCAACGGAAACCTGGACCGTTGACACGTTAGACGAGCACGTTGCGGCCGTCCGCACCATGTACCTCGAGGTGCTGGACCAGCTCTAGCCATGCGCCAACAGAAGCGAGAGAAGCTTCTTGGCGTGCGCACCTTCGTACCGAACTCGTGATTGCAGTTCTGCGACGTCGAGGGTCAGCGACCCATCGAGCAAACGCACCAGATGCTCATCAGAGACGATCACGACCGCATCGGGATCGGGATGCTGAACAAATGACATGGTGCCAGGTTTGACGCTGAGGTCTATCGTGACAAAGGAGTCCCCAATCTCGAAGACACCCACACCAATAAACGGTCGACGGGGATTCGTGCTGAGAAAACGAGAAACAGCCTCGAAAGCTTCGCCTGAGCCAAGGTCTGACGCTTGCGGCTCTTCAGGTATGTCAGCCAAAATCGCGGCCTCTAATTCGTTCGCAGCCTCTCGGATATACCGGGTGAACGTGTCGACATCCGGCATTGTCGTTGGGTCCGTGATCGGACTGACGGAAATTGCTCCGTTATACGAGAAGATCGTGATGAGCAACCCCAAACCGTCGATGACGGGAGCCATCCCCATGTGTGCAATGAGCTTATGACCATCGATGTACAAGGGGAATTGAGGTCCAGGCACATTCGTGATCAACGTATTCATGATCGGAGCGTGGCGCTCGGCAAGCTCCATCCGACTGTAGATTTGAGACGCCCGATTGGCCAGCCCGAAGGGCACAAACTCCACCACATTGGCTAGCGTGTTGGCGCCGATCGCTCCCGAATACGTCTTGCCGCGGGCAGTGTTGCTACGAATTCGCTCCAGCCGTTCAATGGGGTCTTCGATATCGGTAGCCAGCTGAACAAAGATGGTGTTGATCTGATTGCCTCCGGCACCTGAGTCCGGGCTTCGGGTCGACATTGGCATCATGGCCACAAGCGGCTCGTCCGGAAGCTCGTCCTTTTCCTCAAGGTAACGTCGCAACGCACCACTACAGATAGCCAGCATGACGTCGTTGAGGGTGGCACCACTGGCCCGCCGCAACACTTTGACCCGCTCGAGGTCAAGGAGGGCCGTATTCCATAACCTCTGGCTCGATACGGTTCCATTGAGACGCGTGCGTGGCGCACTGAACGGGGTAGCGGGCGCCTCCATGCCTTGCACCCGGCGCAACACACCCGTCTTGACCGTTGCGGTGACCGCACTGCTCACCAGTCGGGGCAGTTTCAGAGGCTTGCGAACGAATCCTTTGACGGAGCGAGACGCTATGTCGACCGGCCCAGGGATGGGTCCCGGATCGAACCGCTCCGGCTCGGGGTATTCGGCAGGCTGCGGGGTCATGTCGTACAGCACGCCCATGATGTCAGCGCCAGAGACTCCGTCGATAGCCGCATGATGCACCTTCGATATGATCGCGATAGAGCCCCCTGGCAGCTGCGGAATATTGTCGATCCCTTCGACAAAAACCAGCTCCCAGAGCGGTCGAGATCGATCGAGAGCTTGTGAGAATGTCCGCGAAGCCAAAGCTCGTAGCTCGCGCCAGTCCGCGGGTTGAGGCAGGGCGACGTGACTGAGATGCATATCTAGATTGAACTCCGGATCATCGACCCAAAACGGATAGTCAATGCCCAGCGGCGCCTCGACCAAACGCTGCCGAAGCTTCGGAACAAGATGGAGTCGGCCAGCGATAAAGTCTCGAAACCGGTCAAAATCCAGAGAGCCTTCCACCACGGAAACGCCACCCACATGCATGGGTGTCGACGGGGTCTCCAAGTATAGGAATGAGGCATCGAGGCCAGTGAGTTGTTCCAACGCTGCTCCAGGGTTAGTCCCAGCATACTGATTAGCGGAGTGAGCGCGGGCTGCTAACTTCGCGAACATGGAGATAATCTTTATCCGCCACGCCCAACCCGGCTACGTCGACGCAGAGGGGATCGCGCGCAACAATCCCCCGCTGACGGATCTCGGCTTCAAGCAAGCACAGATGCTGCAAACCGTCGCCCGCCCTTGGCAAGACGAGTCATGCACCCTGCTCGTCTCCCCAATGGTCCGCGCCCGACAGACCATGAAGCCAATTGAAACGGCTCTTTCGAGCCAGGCGACCGTACATGACTGGATGCAAGAAATCGGCGTGCCTCCGGATTGGGAAGGTAGCCCAGCCGCAGCCGTGGATGACATGTTTGTGCAAGCCCAGCGGCGCCACCCCGAAGAATGGTGGGAGGGGCTAGATGGCGGGGAATCTTTCCGTGACTTCCACAATCGGGTGTGGTCCGGCTTCGAGGCTACTCTGGCCGAGCTAGGAGTTCGGACGTCGCAGCATCACCCGCACCTCTGGGAGATCTCTGACCCAGACCTGCGACTGGTGTTTGTTGCGCATGGCGGCACCAACGGGCTGTTGTTGGCCCGCCTGCTCGGTACCGATCCGGTTCCCTGGGAGTGGGAACGCTTCTTCATCAGTCACGCCTCCGTCACTCGACTGACAGATACTCGGATCGGACCGGATCACATTTTCGCCTTGAGATCCTTTGCGGACACCGCCCACATTCCCTCGGATCAGGTAACCGCGTAGCCACAGCCTGGCCCAGAACGCGGCGATACACTGACTACGATGGAAAAGAACGACAAGCAGCGCGACATACTGATAACTGTGGCAGGAACAGTTCTGGCTGCGATTATCTTCTTGCTGATTCGGGATGCCACTGGCGATTATGCGGCGATCATGTCCGCCATTCCCATCGCCTTGATTGGGTACTTTTTCGGAACGCGACCCGGCCTCCTCGCGGCAACCGTTGCCTTCCCGTTCAATACATTCCTTCTCGATCTGGTCTTCCGAGATGACGTCACGGGTCTCAGCCTGGTCTCCTCGATCATCTCTCTTTCGCTGGTGGCGGTCGCTTGGCTCTTCGGTCGTTTCCATAGGCTAAGAATTCGGTTGGCCGTCCAACAACGAGATCACCAAAGAGCCCAAACTGCCCTCGCTATTAGCGAAGAACGAATGAGGGGTTTTCTGAATGCGAGCCCAGACATCATTTTTCGCGTTGGACAGAGCGGGCGGCTACTAGAGGTTCACGGTGAACAGCGCTTTGGCTTGGACCTTACGCGTGATCAGTATTTGTTCAGGCCGCTTGACGAGATTCTTCCGAACGAGGCAGCCGCGGCAATCCTCATGGGATCAGCGGAGGCTCGCTCCAAAGGCTCTGCCTTGTCCATGTTCGAGATCGACTTACCTGAGGGACGTCGTTCCTTCCAAGTCAGCCTGTCCCCAGGGGGAGGCTCCGACGTGGTTGGCATCGCCCGGGACGTCACCACGTATCTCGAGACCGAAGAGCAGCGCCGCATGATGGATATGATCCGCGCCAAGGACGATTTTGTCGCCGGAGTAGCGCACGAACTCCGCACCCCGCTCGCAGGAGTGCTCGGTCTTTCCCAAACCCTTCGAGATAGTCCTGACACGCTGCAACCGGGCGAGACGCAGGAACTCCTGGATCTCATCGCCGCCCAAAGCCGTCGGATCTCATATCGGATCGACGATCTCATCGTTGCAGCCCGGGCCGACGGGGGTCAACTGGTTGTTGAGGTCGATCCCGTGGACCTCGCTGATTCTGTTGCCAGCGTCGTCAAAGATTTGGGGGCTGATGTCAAGGTCGACATCGCCCACCGCCGCGTTTTGGCCGACCGGCATCGTTTGGACCACATCCTCCGCAACCTCATCGGAAACGCGGTTGAACACGGTGGGGCAAAAGTAGCAGTATCAACGGAGGTCCAAGGCGAGCTCGTCCTGACCCGGATTACTGACAACGGACCAGGAGTTGGAGCCTCGTCTACGGACGTTTTCGCTGCGTACAACTCGCCAACGGATCCAGAGGCCCCACCAGATCGGATCGGCGTGGGGCTCACTGTCGCCAAGCAGCTGGCGGGGCTGATGAGAGGTGACGTACAGTACCGTCGCGACGACAACCTCACTGTATTTGAACTCTCACTTCCGGCGGCCTAGTACGCTCTCCACCCATGCCTGAATTCACCTGCACAACGTGCGACGACACCTTCTCCCTCTCAGAGGCGATTCTCGATCGATATCCCGGCTGGACCCCCAAACAATGCATGAACTGCCGGGCCACCAAGGAAAAGACGAGTGGTAGCTCGACAAAGAAGCAGCCAAAACCGCGGTCAACAGTGACCCGTAACGAGAACTTGCCAGTCGCCGAGGTCCTCGATCGCTTTCATGACGGTCCTATGACCGGCGTGTTCACAGATGGATCGTCTGTGCCAAATCCCGGACCCGGCGGTTGGGGTGCCGTATATGTCATCGACAATGAAATCTGGGGGCAGGACCACGGCCAGGATCCAGATACCACAAACAACCGCATGGAGCTTCTGGCCCTTATCAGGGGCATCGACCTTGTACCCGAAGGCGAGACCACGACAGTGTTCACAGATAGTCGCCTCGCAGTTCAAACCATCAACGAGTGGGCCAGGGGTTGGGAACGGGCAGGTTGGAAACGAAAAACAGGACCAATCAAGAACCTTGACCTAGTCAAAGAGTTGTACGCCAAAACGAACCAGCGGCCTGAAATCAAACTTGAGTGGGTTAAGGCCCATGCCGGCAACCGGTGGAACGAGTACGCAGATGCCCTCTCCACAGCCTGGCAAAGAGACGAGCTGTAGCGGAGCCTGCGGCCCGCCGACTCGGGTCTCGAGTCTCGGGTCTCGAGTCTCGAGTCTGGCGAGCGGGAGGAACTTCGTTCCTCTGCTCGCTTATTTTCCGAAGCGGCGGTCTCTTCTGGCGAATTCTCGAAGGGAGCGCAGAAGGTCGACCCGGCGGAAAGCGGGCCAATAGACGTCCACGAACGAAAACTCTGCATACGCCGATTGCCACAACAGAAAGCCGGATAAGCGTGACTCTCCTGACGTGCGAATAATCAGGTCGGCGTTCGGGAGATCCGCAAGATACATGTGAGATGCCAAACCATCGCAGTCGATGCGGTCAGCCACTTGCTCAGCAGTTAGGCCCTCGGCAGCCAATTTCCGAACCAGCTCTTGCACAGCGTCGGCAATCTCTTGTTGCCCGCCATACCCCATGGCGATATTGAGCTGCCTGCTCCCCCGTGGGCGCTGTTCCATCATTTCCTTGGCGGCATTAACGAGTCTCGCCGGCAGCAGATCGAGGCTCCCGATCACTCGAATTTCCATGTCATACCGCGCGGCGAGTGCTGGAAGCCGACTGAATAACTCGATAAGGACATCGAAATACGGTTCGAGTTCTTCTGCTGGTCGCGTCAGATTCTGCGTTGAAAGTACCCACCCGGTGATCGTGGTGATACCAAGGTCCTCGGCCCAACCCAGGGTCTCTTCAAACTTCCGCATGCCAGCCCGATACGACATTGCATAGTCTTCGAGCCCTGCCGAACGGGCATACCGGCGATGGCCGTCGAGGATCACGCCAATATGCTGAGGCAGTCTGGCAACATCGAGTTCGCGCTCCAACTGACGCTCATAAAGACGATACAGCGGTGTCGTGAGTGAAGGACTCTTCATGATCTTCATGCATGGTAACCAACGTAGCGACTCTGTTGATCGTTCCTGACAATAGAATGCCTACATGGCCAACTTCATCGAATCCCACACCTCTGAGGTCAGCCTGCGAGACGGCACGACAATCACCGTTCGGCCGATCGCCGAAGACGATGGCGACGCCCTCCGGGAGGCGTTCTTGACGGTGAGCGAGGCGTCCCGCTACATGCGATTTCTCCGCTCGATGGATCGGCTGACCGAGTCCGAAACGAGATATCTGACCCACATCGACTACGTCGATCATTTTGCATGGGTTGCACTGGTAGATGGGATAGGAATCGGAGTGGCTCGTTACATCCGCGATCTCGATAACTATGAGACTGCCGAGGCTGCGGTGATCGTGGCAGATGCATGGCAACGCCGCGGAGTGGCCACCATTTTGCTTTCTCTACTCGGAGAAAGTGCGTGGGAAAACGGCGTCCGCCACTTCTCAGCCCTCGTGTCGGCCGCAAACACGGTCGTGACCGACGGCCTCAAAGACATCGGGGCCAAGCTAACTCCTGACGACTCCACCCTCTCGATGCGAATCGACCTGCCCTTACCCACAGAACCTGTTGGTGACTCACGACTCATCCGAGCTTTGCGAGCCGTCGCCAGAGGCGAGCCCGAATAGTCAGAGCTGCCCGCTACCCCTGGCAGGCGGCTTCGACCTCGTCGATGGTGGTGGGTAAGTCGCCTGTCATATTGAGCGTGCCGGTGGCTGTCACGAGAAGGTCGTCCTCGATGCGGATACCTATGCCTCGAAACTCTTCCGGTATCTCAACAGTCGTAGTTTCAAGATCTGCGCGCTCTTGCGCTTCGAGGGCCCGACCAGCATCCCAACCCACCCGCATTCGGCGCTCCATGCGAGCCTCGTGGTCATACGCTTCTTTCGTGAACTCAACGGATGGGCTGTCAACATAGACCCCTGGCTCCACCGTGAACGCCATGCCGACATCGATCGGGCGATCCTGGCCCCCAGCCCTTTGAGCCCCACAGTCATGAACATCCAGCCCTAGCCAGTGCCCCGTCCCATGCATGAAGAACTCTCGATAGTGATGCATAGCAATAGTGTCCTCGGTGCCGAACGGCACGAGTCCCAAACTCACGAGACCCTCCGAGACGACTCGCACCGAGGCTTGGTGGATCCCTGAGTACGGAGCGCCTAGTTGGGCGGCGTCGATGCTGGCAGTGTGGGCGGCCAACACGATCTCGTAGATGGCTCGCTGTGGTGGAGTGAACGTGCCATTGACTGGGAATGTGCGAGTGATGTCTGAGGAGTACTGCTTGTGCTCGGCGGCCGCGTCGATAAGAAGTAGGTCGCCGTCTGCCATCACGGACGTGTTTTCTGTGTAGTGCAGAATGCAGGCGTTCTTACCCGAGGCCACAATCGAGGGGTAGCCGTTGCGTGGCGAGCCCGCGGTCCGAAACACCTGTTCCATGACCGCCTGGGTTTGATATTCATACATGCCCGGCTGAGTCACCGCCATTGCCGCGAGGTGCCCGTCCATCGAGATATCACAAGCTCGCTGGAGTAACGAGCCTTCCGCATCACTCTTCTTGAGGCGCATCTCATCGAGAATGGAACTGGGGTCATCGACCGACGTCGGAACGGTGTGTCCGTACCGAGTGCCGAGGCCCCGCAACGAACCTAGCTTGCCAAGCACGGCCGAATCAAGGCGTCCTCCCAATTGGTACACGAGCCGTTCGGCGCCTACTAGGTGCTCGGTTAGCTGCTCAGCCAGATTGTCAATCGGGTATGCGGTGTCGGCACCGAAGTCCTCTACGGCGCCTTCTACGCCCGCTCGGTATCCATTCCAGATCTCCATCTCACGATCCCGAGGGCGTACCAGCAGCACGTACTTTTCGGATTCGTGATTGGGATCAAAGATCGCCACAGCATCGGGCTCTGAGAAACCGGTGAGGAAGTAGAAATTGGAATCCTGTCGAAACTCGTAATCGACGTCGTGATTTCGCGTAGCGGGGGTTCCACCTACGATCACCGCCACCCGATCTCCAAGCCTTCCCATGAATGCCTGGCGGCGTTCTTCGTGATGATTCATTGCTGCCCCATCCACGATCGAATCGCCTGGCCGATTTCGGCACCCGAATCTTCCTGAATGAAATGGATACCGGGAACCGTAATCTCGGTTTGGTTGGGCCAGGATCGACAGAATTCGCGTTGAGGACCGATGAGGATCGATCCAGGTTCTGCATTCACAAAAAGCTTCGGAACATCGCTGATGGCTAGCCACTCCGAGTAAGCCTGCACGATCTCATGTGTATCGGATGGTGACCCCTCGATCGGGATCTGACGGGGCCAGGTCAGGGTCGGACGACGTGACTCCCCTGGTTCGAGGTACGGCGCCAGATAGGTAGCCATCTCGGATTCATCGAGAGTACGCATGATCGAAGCTGGCAGGATGCGCTCGACAAAGATGTTCTTCTCAAGGATCATGGACTCCCCACCCGGTCCGCGCATGGCTTCGAAAATACCTTTGGCTGCTTCGGGCCATTCATCCCATGCGACGGGACGTACCAGGGCTTCCATGTAACAAATCCCGGCCACGGCGTCGCGATGCCGGTTGGCCCAATCGAACCCGAGCGCCGAGCCCCAGTCGTGAATGACGAGGGTTACGTTCTTGGTAACGCCCAGGTGGTCGAGCAAGGCGTCCAGGTGCTCGCGGTGATCAACAAATCGATACGAGTCCGGACCCGAGTCGGCCAGCTTCTGGGAGTCTCCCATCCCGATGAGGTCAGGGGCGATCAGCCTGCCCATACCGGCCAGCTCTGCCATTACGAACCGCCAGAGAAACGACGACGTCGGGTTGCCGTGCAGAAACACGATAGGGTCGCCTTCACCCTCCTCCACATAGGCCATGTTGTGGCCGAGCACCTGCGTGGATTTCTTCATATGCCAACTCCTTTGACCCGCTCAATCTAGTCGCGCCTGGGTTCGCTCATACAAACACCAAACGGCGGACGGTCTCATATCAGGGACGGGGAAGAAACCACCACGTTGACGGGCCCATCTCCCTACTCGTGGTCGGCTGCCCCCGCGTTGGAGACGATCTTCGTGGGCGTCACCCTGACGAGAAGCTCGCCCGGAACGGCATTGCGGCGACCAAACTCTTCCGCTCGATCGGCCCCCATGTAGCGGCCCCCAATCGGGTTCGCGAACTGCATGAGAACTTCCGGACTTGGCGCCTCCAGAGTGGCCACGCCAAAAATGGTTACGAACGGGTACGGGGGTGCGCCAAGGTCGACAGAGATCGAAACGCGAGAGTCTCGTCTCATGTTCCCTGCTTTCACCGATGTGGCGCCGGTGTTGAAAACAAGATCCTCCCCATCGAGCATGAACCAAATGGGAACGACGTGTGGCGAACCGTCCTGGCGAACGGTGGCCAGGTGCCCGGTCTTGGTTCCCGCCGAGAGGAACCTTTCGATTTCGGCACGGCTCATCGATCCCATGCCCGGATCGTAGCGGGACCAGCGACTGCACCGGGCGACCGACCTTGCTCGATGGTCCAGTCGCACTCCATCGGCCTCCCCAGAATTGGGTGACACCCAAATCAGAAACCGAGGCTGTGGACAACACAAGATACGGAGAGCATCTATGGTGGCTGGCAGGAGGAGATTCGATGCGTAAATATTCACTGTTAGCCGTGTTTGTACTGCTCGCCACCTTGGCTTTGCCAGCCAGTGCCGTTGTTGCCCGGCCCGGAGAGCCAGATTGGTGGGTGGATGAAGATTCCCTTCCGTTCCAGGCGCTTGAAGGTTCGGACGCCACGCAATCATGGGGCATCCATGCTGGCGCAGGCTACCGCCTGGAGGTCCCCTCCGAATGGAATGGTGAGCTGATCATGTTCGCCCATGGGTATCGAGGCGAGGGAGCTCGTCTCTACCTGGATGAAACAGAATTCCCTGACGGATTTCGACAATGGATGCTGGACGAAGGCTATGCCTGGGCGACATCTACGTACAAGAAGAACGGCTACAACGTGGCGCAAGGCGTGAAAGACACTCACGCTCTTGCGCAGTTCGTGGGTGGATCCATCGGTAACCCCGATCGCGTGTACATCACGGGCTACTCCATGGGCGGACACGTTACCGCCGTTTCGGCCGAGCAGTACCCAACGTACGACGGAGCGATGCCCATGTGTGGCGTCGTCGGTGACTACGAGTTATTCGATTACTTCCTGGATGTCAGCGTTGCTGGATCGCAATTGGCTTTGGGCACGTCCGAGTTCCCCCTCCCCCTTGATTGGCTCGACGAGGGCGGACCTGTAGATCAGATCGAGGACTCATTTGAGGCCTTTCCCGGTTCGTGGCCCTTTGTCCTGAACGCGGATGGGGAAGAGTTCAAACAACTCGTTGAATTACGCTCCGGCGGAGATCGGCCAAATTTCGATGACGCATTTTGGTTCTGGAACTCAACACTCACCGATCCAGGGGGCAACTTCCTCTGGGGTCTCGGCGCAGGCCCAGGAACACTCCCAGGAAGCTTCGGTGTTGGCGTCGATAACTCCGACGCTGTGTATCAACTCGATCTCGATCCGGCCATCTCAGCCGACGAGCAGGCTCTCAACGATTCGGTGGTTCGTGTGTCGGCCGATCCGCAAGCCCGACGCCCTCAAGGCCTGGCGAACGTACCGAGGGTGTCCGGCGACTTGAGCATTCCAACATTGACGTTGCACAACCTTGGCGACTTGTTCGTGCCTTTCCACAACGAGGTCGTCTACGCCCAACGTGCAGCCGATCACGGCAAGGACGATCTCTTAGTTCAGCGAGCCATCCGCGGCGTTCTGCACTGCGGTTTCACACCCGGAGAGATGATTGACGGCATGTCTGATCTCGTGGCGTGGGTCGAAACGGGTGCCAAGCCACAAGGTGATGTAGTCCTTGATCCAACTGCTGTAGCGGCCGCGGATTACGGGTGTGTCTACACAGAACCAGTCGGCCATGTTCTCGCGGAGCCTTGCCCGTAGCAAGAACTACCCTCCCCCGGTCTCGGCATAGCCCGGGATCCGGGGAGGGTCAGTAGGTCTCACCGCTTGTCTTCCTCGCCAGCTGCTTGGGCGACGTCGCGTGATGAAACCGTCGCGTTATTGTCTCGCACCACCGCGCTCGTTCTCGTAGCCTGGTACAGCTATGGAACCCACGAAGCCGCAGTCCGGCCTGAACCTCTCAGTGCTGCGTCCCTACGTCGCTCAACGTAAGGGTCTGTTGGCGCTCGCCGGTATCACCATTCTCATCACCGTCAGCCTCGAACTCTTGGTACCGCTACTTTTGGCTGACTTCATTGACCTGGCTGTCGCGGTAGCTCCCACCGCCGAATTACTGCTCATCGGTCGAAATTTCTTGGTTGTTGCGGTCGGAGCACAGATGCTCGGAATTCTTTCCGTCTACATTGGCACCTCGGTCGGTTGGTCGATCGCCAACGACCTCCGACTGGACGCGAGCCGACACGTCGCAACGCTCGATCTGGACTACCACACACGTACCAGTGCGGGGACGATGATCGAGCGCGTCGATGGCGATGTGGACGCGGTCGCCAAGATGTTCAGCCACTTCTCGGTGCAGGTCACCTCGGCAATGCTTCTGCTCGCCGGAATCGTCGTTTTGTCCTTCCGGGAGCACGTGGTTGCGGGATGGACGGTGGTCATCTTCATGACGATTGTCGGAATCGCCATGTACCTGCTCCGCTCCATCGCTGTGTCCGCCACCGCGGCTGAGCGAGGAAGTTCAGCCGAACTCTACGGATTCATTGAGGAGCGTCTCTCCGCAATCGAAGACATCCGCGCCAACGGAGCAGGCGCGCACGTGATGCGAAGGTTCCAAGCTGTAATGCGTCGGTACTACCACCGCTCCGTCAAGGCGTGGGTCCGCCGCTCGGTGATCTGGACAGTATCCATTGGCCTGTTCTCGATTGGCACGTTGGTTGGCCTGGCCGTGGGCGCATACCTTGCTTTGCAGGGCGCAATCACCTTGGGAACGGTCTATCTACTCTCGAACTACATGTCGAAGCTCGAAGACCCGATCGAAGAAGTCACTGACCAACTCCAAGAGCTACAAAAAGCCGCGGCAGGTCTCGGAAGATTGCAGGAACTGTTCACCATGGAGCCCTCCATTCCACGAACCGGCACCGAAGTTCTCAACTCGGGAGCGCTCGGCGTGGCTCTCGATCAAGTGACCTTTGCCTACGACGAGGAAGACGTACTCAGTGATATCTCGTTCGAGATGGCCCCGGGGACGCACCTGGGTCTTTTAGGAAGAACCGGTAGCGGCAAAAGCACCATCACCAAGCTTCTGGCCAGGTTCTATGACGTGTCGGCTGGAGTCGTCAAAATCGGTCCGCTGGACATCAAGCAAGTCGCCGAGGCTTCCCTCCGCCAGCAGGTAGCAGTCATTACGCAAGACGTGCAGTTGTTCGAAGGGTCCGTCAAGGACAACGTCACCATGTTCGTCGAGGGTTTTGGTGACGAAGCGGTGGAAACCGCGTTGCGCGACATTGGTCTGGACTCGTGGCTGGACGGCCTCACGGATGGCATTCACACCCACCTCAACACGGGTGGGAAAACCATGTCTTCTGGGGAAGCTCAACTGGTCGCGCTGGCTCGCGCCTACCTTCTAGATCCGGGACTGGTCATCCTGGACGAACCCTCGTCGCGGGTCGATCCTGCGACCGAAGCCGTGCTGACGCGTGCACTAGATCTGCTTCTGAAAGATCGGACCGCCGTCATCGTGGCCCACCGCCTCGACACAGTTGCCAAAACGGACGAAATCATGGTCCTCGACGAGGGTCGCATCGTGGAACACGGAGCTCGGGTCGATTTGGAAGCGGACCCTGACTCACGGTTCTCCGCACTTCTGGCTACTGCCGCGGGCGGCGTGATCGAGGATCAGGTATGAGCTCTCCCATCCCCGTTGCCTGGCGCATCAGCAATATGTGGAAATGGATGTTCTGGGGCAACATGCTGTTGTGGGGCGCATTCCACATGCTGCCCATTCTCGCTGGTCTCGCAGTCGGACAGCTGTTTGACGCGCTCGAAGCCGATGATCGAACTCTCGTCAACGGTGCGTTGTTTGTGTACGTCCTGGTTATCGTGGGTCGGTTGTCGGTCTTCCAGGTGAGCATCCTCGTCTATGCACGATATTGGCACCGCGTGGTGCTCTTTATGCGCCGGAACCTGCTCGGGTGGCTAATGGAAGCCCCCGGATCACGCGTACTTCCCATGACGACTGGGGGGGCGATCTCTACCTTTCGAGAGGATTCCGACACCATCGCTGAATACGTCGAGAACTGGATGGACGCGGTCGGCCTCGTTGGATTCGTCGTGATCACGTTCTACATCATGTGGACCATATCGGCGACCTTGGTGAGCTGGTTGGTGCTCCCTCTGTTGTTTGCGGCCGCCATAACGGGAGCCATGGCAGGCACCATCGGTCGCTATCGCGAAAGACTGCGGATGACTACGGAATCGGTAACGGGCTTCATCGGCGACTTCTTCACGGCCATCGAAAGCATCAAGGCAACCGGTACGGCCGAGCCCATGCTCCGCCACCTGGAGCATCTCAACGTGGACCGGAAGCGAGCCGCACTCGCAGACACGTTCATCGAGCAACTCATCCGCTCCATCCACCGCAACATGTCCGGTGTTGTAACGGGTGTCGTACTCCTGGTTGGCAGTTCGATCATCAACCGCGGTGAGCTGTCCGTCGGTGGCCTCACCACCTTCCTCGTGTTCATCCCACGGCTCACCAACTACCTCTCGTGGTCCGGCAACATGGTTGCTCATCACGTGCAATCCAGGGTGTCGGTCGGTCGGATGGAGCGCTTGCTGGTAGACGCGCCGGTCAAACAGATCACTGATCCCCAACCGCTGGACTTGGATGGCGACAGTTCGGTGCACGCTCCGATGAACCTATCGGAGTCTGACCGGCTGAGGACGTTGCGCGTCCAGGGTCTCGGGTTCCAATACCCCGACGGGCTCGGGCAAGGCATCGAAGACGTGACATTCGAAATCCCTCGAGGGAGCTTCACGGCCATCACGGGACGCATAGGTTCCGGCAAAACCACGTTGGTGCGCGTTCTGCTCGGCTTGTTGCCTACCGAGCAAGGCCAAATATTCTGGAACGAAGAACTCATCGACGACCCCAGCATGTTCCTGGTGCCGCCCCGATCTGCCTACACGCCTCAGGTTCCGCAGCTTGTTTCTGACTCGCTACGCGCCAATATCACCATGGGTCGCAACCTTGAGGAAACCTCGCTGACAGAGGCCATCGAGCTGGCGCGTTTGGGTGCAGACATCGGTCACCTCGAAGCAGGGTTAGAAACACTCGTCGGTACCAGGGGCGCACGCCTCTCAGGTGGTCAGGTGCAACGATCTGCAGCAGCCCGGATGTTTGCTACCGACTCTGACCTTCTCGTGTTTGATGACCTGTCATCCGCCTTGGACGTCCGAACCGAGGCCGAAATCTGGAAACGGCTCTTCGAGCTGAGAGACGTCACGTGCCTTGTCGTCTCTCATCGTCATCCCGCCCTACAGCGGGCGGACAACATTCTGTTGATGAAAGACGGCCGCCTCCACGATCAAGGGACCCTTAAAGAGCTTCTTGAGCGAAGCGAAGAAATGCAAGCCCTCTGGTCGGAGGAGCTTCGCTCCTCTTAAGAACGCTACGCGTTCTTGACACGACAAAGCAACACCGGAGGAGCATCGCTCCCCATAAAAACGCCACACGTTCTTGACACGACAAAGCAACACCGGAGGAGCATCGCTCCCCATAAAAACGCCACACGTTCTTGACACGACAAAGCAACACCGGAGGAGCATCGCTCCCCATAAAAACGCCACA
>Ga0265303_10001450_pt1 | contig 14590 bp, 13 predicted proteins | sample Helome_2_FD_192494 | JGI IMG/M metagenome (GOLD analysis project Ga0265303, IMG submission 192494) | Marine sediment microbial communities from subtidal zone of North Sea - Hel_20160317 (Illumina Assembly) | ecosystem: Environmental > Aquatic > Marine > Subtidal zone > Sediment ... | reverse complement strand
TTACTCCAGGCGTGGACCCCTGGTTTACGGCAACACCAACCGCTTGCTGAAAAACAAGAGCTGGGAAATATCCCTGAGTAAAACCGGCTACATCAATGAAGCGGGGCGCTGCCTGGTCATGCAGACTACGATTGACGGGGAATCCATCTCGATTGTCCTGCTGAACTCTTTCGGCAAACTGACGCCTTTTGGCGATTCCAATCGTTTACGCAAGTGGATGCTGGCGCAAAAATAACGGAACGATCAGACCATTTCCGCTGCTTTCCTGAAGACCAGTCGCGGGAATAAACGCTTCAGCCACAAAGCCTTCATTTCCAAACCTTCCCCTACTGCGATCTCGGGTTTACCCTTGCGGATTCCATCCAGGATGACCTTAGCGCAGCGTGTGACATCCATGCCACCGGCGATATCCTTGTCTGTCTTTCCAAACGAGGTGCCGTCTCCTTTTAGCGCGCTGACCGAGACGTTCGTCTGGATGAAGCCGGGAGTGATCGTGGTCACCCTGATACCCTGGTGTGAGACCTCGGCACGCAAAGCGTCATAGAAACCCATTACGGCATGTTTGGCCGCACAATAACCGGTTCGATAAGGTGCACCGACCTTACCTGCAACCGAAGAAGTGATGACCACGTGGCCGCTGGCCTGTTCAATCATGATTGGCAGAACGTGTTTCGTCAGTGCGATCTGACCCAGGACATCGACTTCGAAGATTCGCCGGTAAACAGACATGTCCGTATCGACACAAAGCGACCTTTGTGAGATGCCTGCGTTGTTGATCAGCATGTCGATACGTCCAAAAGCACCGGTAATCTGTTCAACAGCCGCTGGCATGGCGTCGCAGTCAGTGACATCGAGGGGAACTGCCAGGATGCTGCCCTGATCCGCACCCCGGGCCTCACACGACTCGCGCACCCGTTTCAGTTCTTCCTCGCGTCGTGCAGAAAGAACGACTTTTGCGCCTTCGGCGCTGAATTGAAGTGCCAGCGCTTCGCCAATACCCGAAGAACCGCCGGTAATCCAGACAACCTGGTCTTTGAACATGAATTACTCCTTTGCTGTACGCCATTATCCTGATTCGTGCCTTCATTTTCACCCATCCGGTTTTTGGGCGCGTTACAATAAGCGCATGAACAAGTCTTACACCGTTCCCGATATCTGTGACGACTTCATCGAGGAAATATCCATACTCGAACCGCTGTTTTCGGATTTTGGAGGAAAATCGAAATTCAGCGGCGAAATTGCCACGATCAAATGCTTTGAAGACAACTCCCTGGTTCGTGATGCGGTCAGGTCTGAGGGCCGGGGTCGCGTACTGGTGGTTGATGGCGGCGGCTCAATGCGCCACGCACTGCTGGGTGACTTGCTGGCAGCGGCAGCCGCTGAAAACGGCTGGCAGGGCCTGCTGATTAATGGCTGCGTGCGGGACGTGGAAATCCTGGAAACCATTGACCTGGGCGTAAAGGCCTTGAATTGTTATCCAGTGAAAACAGAGAAAAGAGGTGAGGGCAAACTGGACGTTAACGTGACCTTTGCCGGCGCCAGAATCCAGCCGGGGAATTTTCTGTACTCCGATGCCAACGGAGTGGTTATTGCCAGCCATAACCTGGACGTGAATTTCTAACCTGATGCCATGATGCAAATCCTGTCGCCGGAACCCGAGTCAACCGAAACCGCTGCCGCACAAGATACGGTGGCTGCAGATATGCTGGATCTGGGCATAGACCTCGAACAACACCTCCCGGATGCCGTCATGCCCGCCTGGCAGTTCATGCAGGACTACCCGATTCTGCTGGTGGCGGTGATGTTTGTCCTCGGTTACCTGGTCGGTAAGGGCCTGCAATGGCTGATGCGCAGCTCACTGAGCCATGCCGCAGCCAGGACCCGCTCGAAACTGGACGACAACCTGATCCAGTACCTGACGGCGCCGGTGGTTCAAACGACCGTTATTCTCGCGCTGGTAGCCGCCGAGAAGGCTTTCGGCTTCAGTGCCGCGGTCGACTGGTTCCTGGTCAGGATATTGTTTACGTTGCTGCTGGTCTTCTGGGGCAGGGCGTGGTTCAAAGCGATAGCGCTGTTGATCACGGCATTGGCCGGGCGGGCCAAAAGCACCGGTCTGATGCAACCAAGAACCCGGCCGCTGTTCGAGATGAGCGTCAAGGTATTGCTGCTGAGTATTCTGCTGTGGATGTTCATGGCCCTGTGGAATATCGATGGCACGGCCTGGCTGGCCTCGGCCGGTGTCCTCGGTATCGCAATTGGTTTCGCTGCCAAGGATACGCTGGCTAACCTGATTTCCGGCATCTCGATCATCGCGGACGCGCCCTATAAACTGGGTGACTACGTGGTTCTTGATACGGGTGAGCGCGGAGTGGTTACCGAGCTGGGCATGCGCTCGACCCGCCTGCTGACACGCGATGATGTTGAAATTTCGATTCCCAACGCGGTCATGGGAAATGCAAAAATCACCAATGAAAGCGGCGGCCCCGCGGTTGAGCACCGCATCCGGATCCCGATCGGGGTTGCCTACGGCACCCGGCCGGCAGAGGTTATTGAGGTTCTCGAGCAGGTTGCCAGGGAAAATGAGCTGATCCTGGAACATCCGGCGCCCCGGGTCAGGATGCGGGCATTTGGCGAAAGCTCGCTGGACTTTGAATTACTCGGCTGGATCAAGTACCCGGAGCAAAGAGGGCTGGCCAGGCATAACCTGTTGATTGAAATAGAGAGACTGTTCCGCGATGCGGGTATTGAGATTCCATTCCCGCAACGCGATGTATACCTGAAAACAGCCGAACAGGCTAAAGAACCCGAAGAGTAGCTGGCTGTTGCCTTATTCCACCAGGTGCTGCTGTAAAAACAGGATGGCAGCCTGTTCGTACACATTGCGATTTTCTTTTCGATCATAGCCATGGCCCTCATTCAGGGCTTCGATGTACCAGACCGGGCGGCCCCGGCTACGCAGGGCCTGGACAATCTGCTCGGATTGCCGGGCCGGTACGCGCGGGTCGTTGCGGCCCTGCACCACCAACAGCGGAATATCGATCCGGTCAACCTGGTTCAGGGGGCTGATCTGTTCCAGCCTGGCGCGGGTTTCCGGGTCGCGCTCGTCACCGTATTCATGGCGCCTCAATTCGCGCCGGTAGTCTTCCGTGTTTTCAAGAAACGTGACGAAATTACTGATGCCCACAACATCGACAGCGGCCTTGAGCCTGTCGCTGTAAAGCACGGCTGAGGCCAGCGCGACGTAGCCTCCGTAACTCGCTCCATAGATGGCAACACGGTTCTGGTCCAGATCGCGTCGCGTAGCGATCCAGTCGAGCAGGGCGCCTATGTCTTTGACGGCATCTTCGCGCAGGGTGCCGTTATCCAGCGCAAGGTACTCGCTGTCGTAACCACTTGACCCCCTGATATTGGGCGCGATGACAGCTGCACCCAGTTCAGCGGCCCACATCTGGAACATGCTGCTGAACGCCGGCCGGTACTGGCTTTCAGGGCCACCGTGCACGTAAATGATGACGGCGACCGGTTTCCTGGATTTTGGTTTGTAAATGAAGGCCGGCACTTTTCGTTGTTTCTCCCCCTTCAGGTCAAACGTGGGGTAATGAAACAATTTGGGTTCCAGGAATGATCGCGTGTCGAGACCACCGACCTCGCTGTAGGTCCAGCGGTTTAGCGATTTCGCGCTTTTCGACCCTCGCCCAAGATCCAGAACATAAACGTCGTTGGGCGAATGGGCGGTGCTCAGGTTCATCGCGATACGGCGATTGTCCGGGTTAAACTTCAAGCCGGATATGATGCCTACCGGAATATTATTTACCAGTGTGAAAGCGTTGGATTTGGCATTCAGCAGGTAGAGCCGGCTGATGCCTTCCTCGTTGGTCACGAAAGCGCCGCGTTTGCCGTCTTCGCTGAGAGCGAACTCGGTGACATCCCAGGGGATTTTAGCCGTAATGTATATCCGTTCCAGCGCTGGTGATAGCGGTTGCCAGGCTAACTCGGCTGCCCGGCCGCGTTCATTGGTAATGAAGTAAAAACCTTTGCTCCCGCGATCGAACGCGATCGCTCGATTGGCCGAAGGGAGCTCTGCGTTGCCGGCTAGAAATTGCAAAGTCCGGTCTTTCAGCTTGAGAACATAAATACGCGAGTCGTCCACAGTCAGAAACTGTTGGACCAGCAGGTACTGGCCGTCTTTACTGAAATCTTCCGGCCCATACCATGTGCCCTCCGGGGCTTCCAGAAGCAGCTCAGCACTCTCTTGCTTATCAGGATCCATGATCCAGAGGTCATTACTGCGGCCGTTGCGTTGGGTGGACTGAAAAGCGATTCTCTTGCCGTTTGTGCTCCACCGGACCAGGCGGTTGCGGGACTCTCCGTCAGTCACCATTCGGGTAGTGGCCGATTCCGGATCGAACAGAAAGATCTGATCTTGTTCTCCGCCGCCATTGTCCATGGTGATGGCGAGTTCCCGGCTGTTTGCGCGCCGGGATACCTCGCCTATGGGTTCCTGCACCCAGGTCAGTTGCACTCTGGCGCCAGCGGCGGCATGTACCTTGTGGATTTGGCTGATATCACCGAAACGGGTTCGGATATAAATACCCTTGCCATTGCGGGTCCAGTCCAGAAATGCGGCTGAACGGACGTTCTGGTACTGGCTCAAACGATTGACCAGCGCTGCTGGAATGGCCGGTACTCCGCGCAGGATTAACTGTCCGTTGTTGGCAGTCCACTCGGGAATTTCCGCTCCGGCGGCACCGTGCGATAGAAGAACGAGGCAGGCAAACAGGTTTTTCAAATTCATGGCTGAGAGAGAGCTTTCACCCCTGTTTCCTGCAGGCCTTTTACCAGCACCTGCGCCCAGTTCGTCAAAATGCGATTAGCTGCATTCCCGTTGCGGGTCCGGTCCATCATGAAGGGCGTGATATTGCTGCGGTCAAATTGAAAATCCATAGCCTTGGCCAGCAGGTCTCCGCTGATCGAATCCCGTAATTCGAGGTAAAGTGTCATATCGCCAGCCGACTCTGTGATATTCCGGGTTGTACCTCCACGTGGCGTGTCGGGTGAGTTGATGTTCAAATCCACGATTGCCGGACGGATGATCAATGTATCCGCCGCCTGCTCTGTCACCAGTACAAAGCCAGCGGATTTCAGTTCGCGGGTAAAGATTTCACGGAACAGTGCAGCCACATCGGTCTTGATTCGCGCCATGTCCGCAGCCGTTACATGAAAAGGTTTTGCCTGGTTGATGTCCCGTTGCCAGTTTTTCTTGAAAGCCACCTGGGTTTCCATCAGCAACAGTTTGTCGAAAACGGCGAGGTCAGCATCCGGATCCATATAGACCAGCCCTAACCGTGTGTCAGGTACCAGGTGCAGGCCATCCACGGTAACCGGGATGCTGTTTTCCCTGGCCAGGCATGTTGAGCAGCCGAGCAGCCCAAAAAACAGGATATGTACAAGTTTGGTCGCCAGATTGAATTTCATGACTCTGTCCTTTTTTGGTTAGTCTAACCTGACTGCATACACAATTAGAGCGTTCAGGTCGATCGGGCTATACTGTCTGGCCGTGGCCCCTGAAATTTGCGTGACCCAATGATCAATCCCCTTCACATAGTAATCCTCGCCGCTGGCGAGGGTACCCGGATGAAGTCCAGCCTGCCAAAAATGCTGCAAACCGTGGGCGGTCGGCCAATGTTAGCGCATTTACTCGACACGGCCACATCATTGGAGCCGGAGCAGGTGCATGTAGTGGTGGGTAGTGGGGCTGAGCAGGTACGGCAAGCTTGCTCGGGCTACGCAGTGACCTGGGTTCACCAGGAAGAGCGGAGGGGGACCGGCCATGCCGTCATGCAAGCCATGCCAGGTATTCCGGATGAAGCCACGGTGCTGGTTTTGCTCGGAGATCACCCCCTGATACCGGTTTCTTTGTTGTCTGAAATGATAACGGAGACCAACCCACCGCTGGCGATGTTGACCATGGAACTCGATGATCCAAGCGGTTACGGGCGTATTCTCCGCGATCCCGGCGGCAATATCATCGGGGTCATCGAGCATCACGAGGCGGCGCCGGAGCAGCATGAAATTCGGGAAGTGAATACCGGAATCATCATGGCGGACGCAGCCCGCCTGCGTGTATGGCTGGACCGGTTGGATTGCAACAACGAGAGGCAGGAATATTACCTGCCGGATATTTTCTCCATGGCCCGCTCTGAAAGCGGCGAAGTACAGGCCGTCATGGCGCCGGATTACCATGACCTGCAGGGCGCGAATGACCGGCGACAGCTGGCAGCACTGGAAAAACGCTATCAGCAACGCATGGCCCGTCAGTTGATGGACGCAGGAGTCCAGGTGATTGACCCTGACCGGCTGGATATACGCGGAACAGTCAGTGCCGGGTCCGATGTGTGCATCGACATCAACGTCATCCTGCAAGGCACTAACCGGCTGGGTGATGGGGTTTGCGTGGGCCCGGGATCGGTTTTGACGGATTGTGATCTGGCTGCAGGTACGGTGATTCATGCGCATAGCGTGCTGGAAGGCGTGGTCACAACAGGAGCCTGTGAGATTGGGCCATTTGCCCGTTTACGTCCCGGAACCGTGCTGGCGGCCGGGTGCCGCGTGGGCAATTTCGTGGAAACCAAGAATGCCCGGCTGGACGAAGGAAGCAAGGCAAGCCATCTATCTTACCTGGGAGACTCGGTCATTGGTAAAAGTGTCAATATCGGGGCTGGCACCATCACCTGTAACTATGATGGTGCAAACAAGCATCAGACCATCATTGAAGACGAAGTCTTCATCGGCTCCGACACGCAACTGGTGGCCCCGGTAACAGTTGGGCGTGGCGCTACCATTGGTGCTGGCTCGACGGTCACCAGGAACGCACCAGCCGAAGCGCTGACCGTCAGCCGCTCCAGGCAAACCAGCATTGCCGGCTGGAAAAGACCCCGAAAAGACAAGGAAAAATAAACCATGTGCGGCATCGTAGCGGCCTCCACCCATCGCAACGTCAGTGACATACTGATTTCCGGCCTGCGGGCGCTTGAATACCGCGGTTATGACTCGGCCGGGATGGCCGTGCAGCAGGACGGAGGCTTGATGCGGCTGCGAACGCAGGGCAAAGTGAATGACCTCCAGGCCCTGTTGGATGAGACGGCACTTAACGGGGTCTGCGGCATCGCCCATACACGATGGGCGACTCACGGCGTACCCAATACCGTCAACGCACACCCCCATGTTTCGCAAGATGCTGTCGCGCTGGTGCACAACGGCATCATCGAAAATCATGATGAGCTGCGCGACGAATTAATAGCAGACGGCTACCGGTTCAGCTCGGAGACCGACACCGAGGTGATGGTTCACCTGGTGCACCGGTTGATGCGTGAAGGTACCGACCTGTTCGCCGCTGTGCGCAGCATGGTTAAACGTGTTCGGGGTGCTTTTGCGATTGCGGTGACCAGTTCCACCGAACCGGGCGTGATCGTCGGAGCGAGGTCCGGCAGTCCGCTGGTGCTGGGTATAGGTTTCAACGAGCACTATTTGGCATCGGATGTGCATCCCTTGCTAACGGTCACCAATCGTTTTGTTTACCTGGAAGAAGGTGACGTGGTGCGTCTCGACACGGATCACTACGAGATCAGGAACCAGGCTGATGAGCTGGTTGAGCGGCCGGTAAAAGAGGCCGACCTGGCTGCGGATGCCACCCAGCGGGGCAGATACCGCCACTACATGCAAAAAGAGATTTTTGAGCAGCCTGAGGCCATTGCGGAAACGCTCGAGGGCCGGATCGGGACTGATCATGTTTTGCCTAATATCTTTGGAGTGGGAGCCGATAAGGTCCTGGGACAGGTGAAACAGGTTCATATCGTCGCCTGCGGCACCAGCTTCCACGCCGGACTGGTTGCCCGCTACCAACTGGAAGAATTGGCGGGCATACCCTGTACGGTGGAGGTAGCCAGTGAGTATCGTTACCGGCATCCGGTAGTTCCCAAACGCACCCTGTTCGTGGCGATCTCGCAATCAGGCGAGACTGCGGACACGCTGGCAGCCCTGCGCCATGCCAGAAGTTCCGGCTATCTTGCAGCCCTGGTGATCTGCAATGTGCCGGAGTCTTCGATTGTAAGAGAGGCTGACCTGGTTCTGATGACCCGGGCGGGCCCGGAAATTGGTGTAGCCGCGACCAAAGCGTTCACAACCCAGTTGGTCGCACTGCAATTACTGGTGCTGGAGCTGGCCCGCCTGGCAGGTAACGCAGAAGAACACCAGATCGCTGAATGGACCAGTGAACTTCACCAGTTGCCCGGATTGATCGCCCGGGCCCTGGAACTTGACAGTGAAATCGAGGAGCTGGCTGAACAATTTGTAGAAAAGCATCATGCGCTGTTTCTCGGCCGTGGCAGCCATTATCCGATCGCAATGGAAGGTGCGCTGAAATTAAAGGAAATCTCCTACATTCACGCTGAAGCCTATCCGGCCGGGGAGCTAAAGCATGGCCCCCTTGCGCTGGTCGACCATGATATGCCGGTCGTTGCAGTTGCGCCCAATAACCGGTTGCTCAAAAAACTGATCAGCAACATCGAGGAAGTGCGGGCCCGGGGTGGGGAAATGTTCGTGATAGCGGACGCCGAAGCCGTTGCCAGCCTGAAAACGCGTCATGGGCAGGTGATTGAGCTGGACACGGGCGGCATGTTGCTGGCGCCGGTGGTGATCACGGTGCCGTTACAGTTGCTGGCCTACCATGTCGCGGTTCTTCGTGGCACCGATGTGGATCAGCCGAGGAATCTGGCCAAATCTGTCACCGTAGAATGACGCTGGCGCCAGACGCATGAAAAGAAGACATCGCATGGATGAAGAAGCCGAGATCAACATCACGCCGATGTTGGATATTGTGTTCATCATGCTCATATTCTTTATCGTGACGACTTCGTTTGTTAAGGAACAGGGGCTGGAGGTTTCCCGCCCGTCCAATACACCGCCAAAAGAAATAGAACAGGACAAAGGACCCATCGTCGTGAAAATCGACGGCGCGAGTCTGATCAGCGTGAAAGGCCGTATTCTCGAACCAGCAGCCGTGCAGGCCAATCTGGAACGGGAAAAAGCGGAAAAGCCCACGTCTCCGTTGATTATCGCTGCACATCCGGAAGCCGAAACTGAGGCGCTGGTCACCATTCTCGACGCGGCCAGGGCTGTTGGCATCGAATCGGTTAACGTGGCAACCGGTTCACAATAAGTACCGGGTGATTTCCTCCTCCACCTGCAGCTTTGGTGGGAGTTGCAGGTAATAGCCCGATTCTGAAAGGCTCTCAAGCACTTTTACCACATTGACCCGCGCCAGCTTCCGGCTTTCTGACAACTCAAGGCTCAGAACAAAAGTCGCCTCTCCAAATTGAGCGCGTAATTCAGCCGGCAAGTCGTCGAACGGCAGACTGTCTGCAAGATAGAGATAAGTTTCCGCCTTCTTTTCAGAGCGAAAGACTTTGCACGGCGTCATCAGGTTTCTGCCCTCAAAATTGGATGCTTCAGTATAAACATTTTTAGGCTATGCTTACCGCGTGGGGACTTTTCGGTACAAGGCGTTTATCAGCTACAGTCATCGGGATCGCGACTGGAGCGCCTGGTTGCAGCATTCTTTGGAAAACTACCGGGTGCCAAAAAGACTGGTTGGAAGCCAGGGTGAATTTGGACCGGTCCCCAAGCGCTTGACGCCGGTTTTTCGCGATCGCGAAGATCTTCCATCGGCCTCTGATTTGAGCTCCAAGGTAAAGGATTCGCTGGAATCCGCCGAAGCGCTGGTTGTGATTTGCTCTCCATCCGCCGCTCAATCAACCTGGGTGAACGAAGAAATCAGGTATTTCAGAAGCCTCGGCCGGGATGACAGGATCTTGGCGCTGATTGTTGACGGCGACCCTCAGCCCGCTGACCCGGCACAACAATGTTTCCCTTCTGCGTTGACCCGCAATCTCGATGGGGTTGCGCTGGAACCGCTGGCAGCGGATGCCCGTAAATGGGCAGATGGCAAGCTGCTGGCCAAACTCAAGATCATCGCAGGCATCCTTGGCATTCGCCTGGACGAACTGCGCCGGCGTAATATGCAACGCCGCCGCCGCAACCTGGCGCTGGGAATACTATCCGGGCTGGCCGTTCTCACGCTGACCGGAAGCTTGTTGTTTAGCGCATTGTCCTCTCAAAAAGAAGCGCGCCTGCAACGCTCCAGCACCGAGGAGCTTCTGAGCTATATGCTCGGAAACCTGAAGCGACTTGATCCGATCGTCGGATTGGAAGTGCTGGGCCAGGAGAATGAGCAGGTTAAACAGTATCTCGCTTCACTCCAGTTTGACCAGATGAACAGCGATCAGTTGGTCCAACAGGGTATGGAATGGCGCGAACAGGGGCAGTCTGATCACGAGCGTGGCCAGATTGACGGAGCCATGGAAAATTTCCAGCGTTCCCGTGTCGCATATATCGAGTATCACCAGCGTGAAGGCAACACCACCCAGGCGCTGTTCGAACTGGGCCAGGCTGAATTCTGGGTGGGCTATGTCCATTTTGGCAAAGGTGAACTGGACGAAGCGCAGGAGAGCTTTTTGCGCTACGGTGCCGTCACCCGGCGATTGGTCAACGCCGATCCCAATGACGCCAAGATGGTAATGGAGTTGGCATACACGCTGACCAACCTCGGGGCCGTGGAACTCGCCCGGACAGACCCCGACACCGACAAGGCCCTTCGCCTGATGCAGTCTTCCGTGCAGTACAAGCAAATCGCCCTGGTACTTGACCCTGAGAATGATGCTTATCGCGAGGACCTGATGAACAGCCTTGCTTTTCTGGCTGACGCCTGGATGGACAGTTGCGATCTGGGCAAGTCCATTGATTTCAGGCAACAGACTGTCGATCTTGCACGTGATCTGTTCACTTCGGCACCCGGTAATCCGGAGCTAAAACTGGAACTGGCTTATACGCTTTCCGGCCTTGCTTCCGTTCAGCGGAGAATTCCGATTCCGGATCAGGCCTTGGCAAATCTCCGGGAATCCCGCGATCTGCTTGAACAACTGGCTCTTCAGGATGACGGAAATCCCAGCCTTCTCTGGGGAGCGTTGACGCGAAAAGCATGGATGTTGCAGATCAGGGCATGGAATGAACCCCTGGCTGATGTATGGCCGGAGTTCAGGTCAACCAAAGAAAACATGGAAAATATGAGAGAAGAAATGGGATCCATGAACTTTAACGCAACCATAGATTTCGCCAGTTTTCTTTTACATTTTTCGTTGTTGGCTCAGGAACTGGGGTATCAAGCGGAAGCGGATAGTGCACTGGCGACGTTGATGGACCAGCTGACGGCACTGGTGGAGGAGAAACCCGAAAACCGTTCGAGCATGCAGATTCTGGCAAGGGCCTGGTGGGAATACTGGGCCCGCAATGGCGTGTTGCCGAATGAACACGCGGTGTCCATGCTCGAGCATTACCTGGTCGACCCCGAAAGGGCCACAAGTTGTAATGACGCTGGCCTTGCGGCCAGGCTCGAAATCATGCGGGGTAACACTTTTCTGGCCAGCGACTATACTTTATATCTACTCGAAAAGGGATATTTCGAACCGGGATTTGTAGCTTTTTGCAGGGACTATAATCTGTGTGACTGAAATTCACACCCGAATCATCGAGGAGAAGAACGTGATAATTGAAAGAATCAGACCAGTCGTTATCGGCACTTGTGTGGCAACCATGCTTTGCGCCTCACCTGTTCTGGCAAAAAAACACCCGCCCTTGGATACCCGGCAGGAAACCATCAAGATCAAGGTGAACAATCCCAAGGGCGGGAATGCAAGCCTGGAAGTGACCAACTCCAAAACCGATTTCGGGTGCAAGACCGCAAATAATCCCAGGAAAGGTTGCGTTGTCGTTCCATTGAACTACGCTTCGGACATGGTATTTAGCCTGCAGGGCAATCCAAAATGTCTGGATGACAAAGAGTGGGAACTGACAGGTGTTGATCTCGCGGGGTACAGCGAGGCCGGCCTGGTCCCCAAAACGGCCGTTAAATGGGGTGAAGCGATCGATCCCAAAGCCGCCAGTGATTTTAACGCGGACAGCAAAAACGGCGAGGTTCGTATTGCAGTGCTCAACAAGAACAGCATACGCGTTCATGACCGTAACGAGTCCCCATACACCATATGGTACCGAGTGAAGGCATCCTGCAATGGCAAAGATATCTACCTTGATCCCGAAGTCAAAAACAAGGGAAGGAACTGATATCGATCCCGGAACTATTTTCTTGATTTACTGCGACTGGAGAGTTACCCATGAAAACTTTAGCGAGCATTACCCTAAAGACGGGAATGTGTGTTTTTTCCCTGTTGCTGTCCGCAAACGTCTTTGCAGTCATCGTCAACCTGGATGTGGACGAAAGCCAGAATCCGCCTGTTTTATACGTTTCGAATAACAACGCCCAGTGTTCTGGCGGCCCGGTGGATTGCATTGAAGTTACCCGCGGAAGCCAGCCGCACATGCTTTTCAAATTGAACAAGGCTTGTCAGCCTGGCGGGAGCAACTGGCGCTTGTCCCGGTTTTACGTCATGGAGCACGAGAAATACTGGCCCGCCCCACTGATGACAAAAACTGCGGATGAATTTTGTGCTGACCCTAACACCGGTGAAGTCAACATGAACAGATGTGACAACAAGGCAAAGGATAACCAGCTCAAAATTAAGAATTACAATCGGAAAGAAGTAACGGTTTATTATATGGTCGAGGCAGAGCATTGCACAGACACGGGCCGGCGGCCGATCGGGCTGGACCCGGAAATCCGGAACAAAGGTGGCAACAACTAACTCAGCTCAAAACTTATGCAGCTCACCATTGGCGTAACCGGTCACCGCGACCTCGTCGAGGAAGAATGGCCCGCACTGGAACGCCGGGTGCGGGTTCATTTTGATTATCTGGCTGCAAATTATCCGGACCTTGAACTGGAACTGCTCACCGCACTTGCCGAAGGCGCGGACCGGCTGGTGGCCCTGGTAGCCTTAGAGCTGGGCATTCCCGTTATTGCTGTCATGCCGATGGAGCAGTCGGCATATGAGCGTGATTTCGAATCTGTTGAGAGCCGGGCAGAATTTCATGCGCTGCTGGCCCGAGCACAGCAGATCATTCAGCTGCCGAACGTCGCCGGTCTGGATGGGACCGACCGAGACAGCCAGTATGCCCAGCTGGGCATATTTATCTCCAATCACTGCCAGGTTTTGCTGACCCTGTGGGATGGTAAGCCGTCTGACGCAGTGGGCGGAACCGCGCATGTCGTGCTCTATCACCTGACCGGTGTTATGGAAGGCTACGAGGGAGACCTGTCTCCGGCGCGCCTGCTGGCCGATAATGAGAACGACCTGGTGCACCACATCGTTTGTTCAAGGGACCGGCCAGGAGGAGAACCGGCTGAAGGGTTATCGCCGTTGGAGAGCGCCTGGTTCAGCAGTCGCAGGGAAGGTGAGCGCACCGCCGACATTCCCGAAGCTTATCGCCTGCAACTGGAGCGCATGGAGCGGTTTATACGTGACTGGAAAGACAAGCGTTCGATCATAAGGGCCCGCAGTTCCAGTTTGCTCGAGGGTAAACCTGATCTTGAGCTGCCCACGGGCGCGCAGCAAACCGACCACTTGTTCCAGGCAGCAGACGGTCTGGCGATCCACTACCAGCAGCGCGTCAACAGCAGTCTGCGTGCGATACACATCCTGGCCATCATGATGGGCCTGGTGTTCCTGGTGTATTCAGAATTCGACGGGCCGGGTTACATGGTGCTGACCTTCCTGGGGCTGTTTTTTGCCGGTGTGGCCGTTCATATCATTGGCAGCAGCCGGGAATGGCATCGCAAATACCTGGATTACCGGGCGCTGGCTGAAGGATTGAGAGTGCAGCTTTACTGGAATCTTTCAGGCGTGGTCGATACGGGCTCAGCCGGTTTTGCCTATGACAATTTTCTTCAATCCCAGGACGTGGACCTGGGCTGGATCCGTCACGTGATGCGCCAGGCCAGCATGAGCCGCGTCCGTGGTCAAACACCCGATACGAGCTGGGTGACATGGGTGATCAGAGAGTGGATCGGTGATCCGGGAAAAGGCCGTGGTCAACTGGCTTATTATTCCCGCAGTCAAATGCGCAACTCAGCCCGTTTCCGCCGCACTCGGATTCTGGGTACCCTGTGCCTGTGGGCGGGAATCACGATTGCCATCCTGTTGTTTCTGCTGGGCACCGATGGCGACGGGGAACAAAGGCGCACTTTGCTGGTGCTGATGGGTGTGTTGCCCCTGGTCGCCGGTATCTGGGATGCTTATTCCCATAAGAAAGCAGAAAAAGAGCTGATCAAGCAATATGGATTCATGAGCCGTGTGTTCCAGAAAGCGAGGAAACTGCTCGATGACTCGGCTGATCTCGCATTCCAGCGCCAGGTGTTAAAAGCGTTGGGTCAGGCCGCACTCGACGAAGGCGCCGAGTGGTTGCTCATGCACCGGGAAAGGCCGCTGGAGCACGGCAGGCTTTAACGGTCCGGTCCGGAGCCTGAATCAATCGTCGAGTTTTGGAATCTTCAACTCCTGACCGGGAAAAATCTGGTCCGGGT
>Ga0265303_10001449_pt1 | contig 14593 bp, 11 predicted proteins | sample Helome_2_FD_192494 | JGI IMG/M metagenome (GOLD analysis project Ga0265303, IMG submission 192494) | Marine sediment microbial communities from subtidal zone of North Sea - Hel_20160317 (Illumina Assembly) | ecosystem: Environmental > Aquatic > Marine > Subtidal zone > Sediment ... | reverse complement strand
TATTTAGAATGCAGTGAATGCTTTTATGCTGATGGCGTCCTCCGGGTCCAACGCTTAAGCCATTTGGCCGTATTGGCGGCTCCATCTAAATTGACATGATATGACGCAGGCGATTTCTGCGCCACACTGCGCTCTATGATCCGCCCCAGGCGTTCCGGTGATAAATCCCGATTGCTTAGCACTTTTAGCGCGTCAATTCCGGCCAATCTGGCAGCCCGCATTGTTTGTTCTTGATTCTGAGAAAACGGCCATACCAGAGCCGGAACTCGGGTCGCCAGAATATTCATGCTGGTATTATAACCGGCCATACTGATAGAAAGATCGGCCGCCGCCAGATAAGATATAAAATCCGTACTAAATTTTCCAACAAAAACCCTTTGGCTTGCCTGGCGCTGCAAGGATTCAAAATCATTTTTAGTAATATAGGGGCCGGTATAGACACGAAGATAATTAGCGCTGCCGACTGATAAACGGTGAAATGCTTTGACGACAGATTCGAGCAGAAAGTTACCGACACTGCCACCGCCGGCACTGGCCACGATCAAGCTTTGCTTCTCATCCAGACCCAACTGAGTACGCATTCTTATGCAGGCACCCGCTGCGGGCTGCTGTGCGATAAACCCGGTGTAGATAATCGGAATCTGGATGTCATCGAAGCGAAAAAAGGTTTCCTCCAATCTAATCAGTTCCGGATCTGAATGCACCAGAACGGCATCAAAAAATTGATTCAGGGTTTTTAGCGCCCGGCTTTCATGTTTTTGCTGATCCTCCTTTTCCACCAGGATATCGCGCACGCTGCAGATCACCGTGCAGGGTGAAAGCCTTTTCTCACCAATGGCTTCAAGGACCGGATCAAGCTCAAAGCGAAATGCTTTACGCCCAAAGGGATACAGCTCAACCAGAAAAATATCCGGCTTTTCTTTTTCGAAAAGTGCCAAAAGATCCTGCTGGCGCTTTTTCTTAATTTGATCGACGGATAACTTTTGATCCGGGCTTAAAAGTCCCTCAAATCCGGTGTCCATCTGCAGCTCCGGCAGACGAAATGCCCTGACGTGATTCGGATGATTCATCTTGATGCGCGGACCACCGGTGATGAGTACGACCTCATGGTCGTTCAGGGCCTTACACATTTCAAGAGCCCTGAACAGATGCCCGACCCCCAGGACATGCTGGCAGTAAAAAAAAATTTTCATTGGTAATACTTTCTTAAGCACCCAAAATGATGCGCAATTCAGATCAGCAGGTATTCAATCTTCCTTAACGGCACAAACTTTGCTATAAAAAATGAAGTCAGGTTTTAACTTACGACGCAATCCGGTAAAAGAAAATACATAATTGAAAGAAAATCAAATTAAAATTGAAAAAATCAAACTAAAGGAAATCGACCATTTCGCACGGCATGCCCTGAGCCAGCCGCCATATCAGACGGCTGTTCCCATTTCCCGACGACGCGCTGTGTCGCAGTTCTATAATCCATACGGCCGCCCGGATGACGTTGTTTTACTGGCGGCCCTGCACGGTGATAAATGCGTCGGCTACCAGGGTTTGCTGCCGGGATTGTTTTCCCACAATGATGAATTGAAAAGAATCCACTGGTCAACCGCATTTTTTGTGTCTCCCGATTATCGCGGGGCGGGCGTTGCCGGCCAACTATTAAAAGAAATCAAGAAGTTAAACATCGACTTTGCGGTCACCCGGATGACCGAAGGTGCCCGTCAGGCTTATCTTAAAGCCGGGTTTAAAGAACTGGGCCATCTCACCTACTATCAGTTAAGGATGGAAAAAGTTTACAAACTGGACACCATCTTACAGGAAGCGGCAGCATCATTGGCATGGGGGCCGGATCCTGCTGAAATATCAAAATTAAATTCCGGCGCCCGTCGGGGCGAGGGTGCGCTTTATCAGCGATCAAAGAAAATTTTTTACAACCGGATGCTGGCCGATTTAAAACCAAAACAAAGCGCATTTGAGCATGAGGCGGTCGCGCAAATTGACGCGCAGGCGCAGCAGATTATCCGGAGACACTTGCATAGCCCTCGATTTTTCCGCGGAATCGAGGCCATTAACTGGATGCTGAAATACCGCTGGATTGTATCGGCCAAACATGAAAAGGCAGAGGCAGAGCCCTATTATTTTTCACGGGTCAGCGAGCTGTTCGACTATGTGGCTTTGGAGATTTATGCGCCTGACAAAAAGGTTTTCAAAGGGTTCCTGATTCTGTCGGTAGTGGTCAAAAAAGGCAGGACCTGGGTAAAAATTTTGGATTTTGCTTTCAAAGACCTCACTGATGGTGATCTGACCGCATATTTCGCATTGATTTACGCCAAAAAGTTCAGCGCCGACCGGCTTGAATTTCCGGCCAGCCTGTTGGGCTATTTTGAGCAAAATCCTTTCCTGCAGCCCTTGATAAAGAGGCAACAGCGCCTGTACCTGTTTTACCCCAAAACCCATGGAAGTGCGCTGGAACCCTACGCGGTAAAAATTGAGCTGGATTATTGCGACGCGGACACAACCTTCACCTGAAGCTGTCTTTAAAATGCATCTAACCCGCCTGCGGCGGACAGGCGCTCAAGGGCTGTGTTAAAAACCGAAGGATTTAATTTAGTTTGGTCAGAATTTGTTTTTGAACCTTTTTGACCGCTGCGACGCGCCGCTCGATGAGTTTTTGCGGCACTTTCCCCGCCATCCGGCTGGCTGCGGTGTTGGGCCGGTCATCATAGGCATAGATATCAACGAAAGGGAATCCGTATTCTTTGATAAAATCAACTGATTCTTTGAAATCTTCTTCGGTTTCTCCCGGGAAACCCACCATAATATGGGTGGAAATCTGCAAGCCGGGCACTTTTTCTTTTATAATATTCAAATACTTTTTAACGTCTTCAATGGTGTAGGGTCTTTTCATCAGGCGCAGCATGCGGTTCGAAGCCGATTGCACCGGAACCACGATGTAGTCTATCTTTTCATAATTTTGCCTGAAAATTTTCAACATTTCTTCAAAATATTTTACAACCCACTGCGCATTGAACTCTTTGATAATGATTTTATAAGACCCCTCGACAGCAAACAGCGCCTGAAGCAGCTCGACAACAGAGATTCCGATGTCCACGCCATAGCATCCGACATCTCCGGCAATGAGCACAAAGTGTTGAAACCCCTGGTCCAGACCGCTTTTAAATTCATTGACAATGGTTTCCAGCGGTTTGCTTTCCAGCTGCCCGACGGCAAATTTCACCGCACAATAGCTGCAGTTGCCCAGACACCCCGTTGCGATGCGCAGCGTAAACAAATCCTTTTTTTCATAGGCCAGATCGAGACGCTTATTTAAACGCTCGCCTTTGGCCTGGCGTTCCGGTTTATCCGGGAATAAGGGAAAACTTCCGATTCGATTGGGATCCGGGATATCTTTAAAGCGGATTTTGGCGGCAATCAGATCATCCAGGGCGTCGATTTCTCTGGGCGAAATAAAAGCTACTTCATCGAATTCTTTTTTGACATCCGGATTGATTTTGCCCAGGCAACCGGCGACCACGATTTTGGCGTCCTGACGCTTTTGTTCCTGATACCAGGTAACCGCTGTTTTCGACAGATCCTCCCTTGATTTAAGTGCCGCACAGGTGCTCACAATGATCAGATCAGCTTGCTTAACATCCTGAGTATATTCAAGATTATTGGTTTCAAGATAATCTGCTATTTTTTGAGAATCCACCGCTCGGCGCGGACACCCGGCTGAAGCCAGGTAATATGTTTTCATCAGATGCCTCTCGGAGTTGGAATTGACGTTGCGATAATCGGGTACAATTACAGGATCTTTGAATGCATTTCAAGCACTTTTACCACCTAACTTGGGCGTTTCAAATTTTTAAAAGGGTTTTTCGTCCTATGTTCAATGAATTCTATCGTTCGCTCAATTTAGGTATCAATAGTCAAATTTAGGTGTCCAGTAGGCTGTCGATGTCCGTTCGTCCGGTGATTTCCTTCTTATTTTTAGGCCGGGCGGCAAAAAACTGTTGAAAGCCGAAGGATTTAAGAATCAAAATGAATTTGTCGCTGTACTCGTTGAATGGAAAGCCATATATTCTGGGCTGCATGTTTAAATTCTGTTCAAACCACCGCAGGCAAAGTTCGGTATCATATTTGATAAAATCCTCCCAGGCGGTTTCTGATCTGGGGATCAGTTTACCGTCGTAAACCTCGTGTCCTTTAAACGCCAGCTTGGACCGGATGCTGAATTCCTCAATGGAAATTTCTTTAAGCACCTGGGTGCGTTCGCGTTTCCACGGACTCAATGGTTTTCGTTTGTGCGGATGGGTGCGGGTTAAAATCACATCGTGGAAATGACTGTGGGCGCCGATTTCAACGTTTTTGTGCCGGCTGATTTCCTGCAGTTCTGCCACATTCATAAAATGATCAAACCGGTTTTCGGCAAAAGTCCGGTGCATATATTTTTGGGATTTTATAACCGGCAAATAGCGGCCGTCAAAAACAGGCCTGAGGGTGCCGGGTTTGATAAATGAAGTTGTGATAAAATAGGTGAGCTTTTCAGGGTGATCTTTAAATAATTGAAAATAATAAAATTGAGAATAGAGCCCATCATCAAAAGTCAGCTGATAGGCGTCCAGGTTTAAATCAAAATATTCTTTGCGGACATCGTGAACCGTAATAATTTTCATGTTGTCATCCGGCTATTGCGCGGTTTCTTGACTTAGATTCAGAGCATTAATTTGGTGAAGCTGCAGCCCGCTGTTATGGATATCCAGCCAGTGCAAGTGCCGGGATTCAATCAAACTGGATTCACCCGGCGCATACAGCCGATTGCAGAGACGATAAATTAAATTTCTAACGACCCCTTCGTGGGTGACCACCAGGATGGTGTTGCCAGGCCATTTACGGGCTGCATCTACCAGGGCGTTATGGCTTCTTTGCCACACACTGATGCGGTCTTCTCCTCCCGGCGGGCAAAACAGCCAGCCGGATCTTTTGGCTTCATCCAGTTTATGCAATTCTTCATCTTTAATTTTGGCAGCCGGTTTAGCGGTCCACTCGCCCCAATCCTGTTCTCTGAGCCGCTGATCGGCTTCAAACGGAACCTGCAAGTGATGATTGATAATTGCGGCGGTATGAACCGCACGGCCCAGATCACTGCCAAAGATACGATCCCAGGCAATCCGTCTTAAGCGCCGGCCCCAGCCATCGGCATCCTTTTTTCCGCTGTCTGTCAGGGAAGAATCACGATGTCCCTGAATTCTGCCTTCCCGATTCCAATAGGTTTCGGCGTGTCGAATGAGACCGAAGCGGGTGGTGGCTGCCTCCAATACCATCTTGTTCACCTCGTTTGCGAGGATAGTCCCGACGCAAGGTTAAGATTCAATATTTTTTACAATTTCCCGCAGCACGGCTTCCATTTTTTGATAGTTCTGATTCAGGTCGTGCTTCCGGCGAACGTAAGATTGCGCGGCCCGGCCCATCTGGTGCCGCAGTTGCGAATCGGTTAACAGTTGTGCAATGGCTTCTTCAAACGCTGTGGCGGCAAAGGCTGGCACCAGCAACCCGGTGACGCCATCCTTTACGGCTTCCGGCACGCCGGCATTATCAAAAGCAACCACTGGAAGGCCGCAGGCCTGGGCTTCAAGAAATACCAGCCCGAGGGATTCCCGGATACCCGGGAAAACAAACAGGTCGCATGCACTGTAATAGCGATACATTTCATTTCTGGGGATCTTGCCCACAAAAAGAGCGCATTCCCCCAACTGCCCGTCAGCCAGCTGTTTGAGTTTGTCCCGCTGTTTCCCATCGCCGGCAATCACCAGCCGCAGGGGACTGCCGCGGCGTAATAATTCACCGCAGGCGCGAATCACCCAGGTTAAGCCCTCGGTTTTCACATCCGCTCGAAACATGGCCGCTGAAAACACCACCGGTTCATCCCCCACATTCCATTGGTCACGAAGCGTTTGACGACTATCCTCATCAAAATGGAACTCGGCAGGATGGATTCCGGGCGACAAATAGCTCAGGCGATTTGCCGGCACAAGCCGTTTGAGATTGATCCAATCAACGGTTTTGTTGCTAAAAACATGCCGGGCGGCGCACAGGGCCTTTTTATTCGCATAAAAGCCGGCTATGGTTTTGAGCTTACGGCGGCGTTTGGTTGCATAAATGCCCTGAAAAATAACATAGGGTATTTCCAATTTTTTCGACACGTAGGGCCCCAGCAAGTCCGGCGCTTTGTAATAGGTGTGATAGGTGAACCAGATGTCAACATCATTTTTTTTATACCGGCGGACCATGCGCCTTTTTTCACCGAGCAATTCCGGCCAGAGCCACGGCTTCCAGTAAATCCAGCGGCAACGCAGGGTGCTGGCCTGAACGACCTCATGGCCCTGCTTGACTAAATAGTCAACGATTTCGGTTGCCGTTACCAGATCGCCGGATGGATGGCGGTGTCCGAGCGGCTTAAAGGGTGCATAAAACAATATCCGCATTAATCAAGCGTCTCCTCTCCAGGATGATGAGAATGTTGGCATTCTCAAAAACAGATCTGCGGGCAAAATTCAGAAAATTTTTAAATCCTGGAATCGAAATTTTTTTCCATGAGGTCCTCCATTTCACCGTTTTAAATTACTGTTATTTTTATTCACCAAGATTTTATATTATGAAAGTCCATGGCCCCATGCTCTATGCTCCATGCCCCATGCTCCATGCCCCCTGCTCCATGCTGTAGCCTGTGGGCTTGATTCCTTCCGCTATGAAAATCTCAGCTAACCCTTTTATTAGCTGTTTATTGTCAAAATCCTGCATCACACGCTGTCGGGCAGCCGGTATTACACGGGTTCTAAGCGCATCTTCGACCAGCATTTTGTGCATGGCTTCGGCCAGCTGCTGCGGTTGGCCGGGGCCTACCAGCAATCCGGTTTTTTCATTATCCACAAGCTCGGGAATGGCCGACACATGGGTGGCCACCACCGGCACACCCATGGCCATACTTTCGAAAAGCACATTGGGTATTCCATCCCGATCGCCGTTGGGCGCGATTTCACAGCCCAGCACAAACAGATGCGCTTGTTTGTAATGCTCCAGAACTACGTCATGAGACTGGGTGCCCAGCCAGCTGCAATGGGCAGCCAGACCCAGATTTTCTATAACGGCTAAAATTTTTTGGCGATCCTCTCCGTCACCGATGAGGGTATGCTTAAAAACAACCCCTTTGTCTTTCAACAGTTTCAATGCCCGATAAACAGTGGGCAATCCCTTTTTAGCAATCAAACGCGCGACGGTCAGAATTCGATAGGGTTTTTCAGGTTTCGCAAAATTGTCAGGGTTCTGAGAAAACAGTTCGGTATCGATGCCATGGTAAACGCGATGAATCGGACGTGGATTGCCATCAAACAGTGTCTTCAGATAACGGCGGTTGTATTCGGTGCAGGTGACCACAAATTTTGCCAGCGCCATCTTTTCTCTGAGCTGTCTGGGGTCCGATGTATAAATATCTTTGGCATGGGCCGTAAAGCTAAACGGCAAGCCGCTGAGGATGCTCGCAAACATGGCCACCGATGCCGGTGAATGGGCAAAATGGGCATGCAAATGCATGCTCGGGTGGGCAGGCATCAAACACCGAACGAGATAGCCGGCCTGAAACAAATGTTTAAGGGTGGCCGATTTTCGCGTCCGCAAAAAGCGCTGCAGCGCTGTTTTAAACGCACGGGCATACGCGGCAGGCCTTTGAGAGGCCAGCAGACAATTATGGTACAGGAGCCGGGGCAATGGCCGCAAAAGGGTCTCAGGCAAATAGTCGACCCCGGCCCGGATCCGGGCGACACTTTGATGGGTGAAGTTTTCCCGTGGCTGGCGCATGGAAAACAGATGGATCGGAAAACCCATTTTTTCGAGTAACAGGATTTCATTGGAAATAAAAGTCTCGGAAATTCGGGGATAACCCTTCAGGATCATTCCCAGATAAGGCTGGTGCGGGGCGTTCATGTTCGTTTGGACCTGAAGTCGTGGATGCGCTGTTGCATGGTCTCGATTCCGGTAAAGCGAAATTGTGAAATGGCCTCCAAATAGGGTTCGGGATTTTTCAGAAAGGATAAAATTTTGTCCAGCAAACGGGTCGGCTCCAATTCAGCCCACGGGATGTAATCGACCAGCTGATGCCGTTTGAATGCCCGGGCCCGAATCAGCTGTTCTCGGCGCGGTGTTTCCCGGGGGATTACCAGGCTGGGCGTTCCCTGACTTAAAATTTCACAGAGTGTGTTGTAGCCCCCCATACAGACAACCAGATCGGCAGCTGCAAATATTTTTTCCATTTGCCGGTAGAAATGATAACCCCGTACGCCGAGCTTTCTGGCACGTTTAAAGATTTTGCGGCGTTTGTTTTTGGGCATAAAGGGCCCGGTAATCAGCACGCTTTTGAAAGGCAGCGGTTTGGCAGCGGATTCAAGCATGTTAACGTAATTGCGCATAACGAGATAGCCGTCTCCGCCACCGCCGGTGGTGACCACCACGAGCTTTTCGTCGGGTTTGACACCGAGCTCTTTGCGAATATTTCGCACCGCCTCCGGGCCGGGTATCTTGCGCGGAATATACCCGGTAAAGTACATTTTTTGACTGATCGCTTCTCCGATATCATATTCTTTAATCGGATTATAAAACTCCCGGTTGCCGTATACCCATATTTCCGAATACAGATTTTGCAAAATTTCATAGACGCCTTTATCGCGCCAGTCTTTTTTAACCGTGGCGGCATCATCCATGATGTCCCTGAGCCCTAAAATAGCCCGGGTATCGGGACGGGAGCGCTGCAGCCACTTGAGGGTCGGCAGCACCTCTTTGCGCAGGCCGAGCGGTTCTTTGTCCACGATGAAAAGTTGTGGTTGAAAGGTTTTGGCAGTCGCGGTGATAATATTTTTGCGGATATCCAGGGCGTGTCTGACATTGATTTTGATCGAAAGCGGCAGATACTCGTCATTGGTTTTTTTAATCATCCCCGGGATGCGCACAAAATCGATCTGCTCGGGAAACGAAAAGCGACCGGCGATGGGAGATCCGGTCAATATGAGTATATTGACGCGGGGTCCCAGCAGGTGGGCGGCAATCGCCATCGTGCGACGGATATGCCCGAGTCCGTAAGTGTCGTGGGAGTACATCAAAATGTTATATGTCGAATTACGTGCCATCCATGCTTCCAATCAAAAATGTTACTTCAAATTTTAACTTAGATTAGCCCTTATCCTCAAAAAAAGTCGATAAAAAACCACGAAGATCACGAAGAACGCGAAGAAAAAGATGCATAGACTTTATTAAAGCTTTGTAGACTTCGTGTCCTTCGTGGTGGAAAAATTTCTCATTTATTACTGATGGGGAAATCCTTTACCATTTTGCTCAATTAGCTTTTCGATCTCCGCGGGATCCACATCATTTCTAACGCCAATTTTTTTTGCCGGCACTCCGGCCCAAATCTCATAAGGACCCGGATTTTTTGTTAATACCGAACCTGCTCCCAGCACCACCCCGTCGGGTATGTGCGTGACCTGATAGAGCACAATCGAGCCATCATGCAGCCAGACGTCGGCACCGATGGTTTTGTCCTGCCAGAGGACGCCGTATTCGGCCTCGATTTCAAACAGCGGCTTTCTGCCCAAATGGATGTGATCGTGGGTATAGATCCGGGTACGGGCCGATATATTGCACCAGGGACCGATACGAATCGTTCCGGTACAATCGATAATGGCAAAGCGGCTGATAATAACATTTGTTTCTCTGCCCGGGGTCTGAAAGGCCTCAGGGGAGATGATCAAGTCGCCCTTGTGCACATGCGCATGCGGATAGCGTTTGGCTTCTGCGAGGCCCTCCTCCAGCTGCGCTGCCGTCATTGTCGATTGATGCTCAACTCCCATAACTATATTTTCCTATCGTAAAATCTTCTACACGCATCCGGCTGGGGCGCGATCGTTTAGAAGTCGGTTCGCAAAATGTATTCATATAAAAGAAGCTGGTGGTTTTTGTCAAGAAATGGTTGGAAATCGGACCTTTAGACAGGAGATCAAATCAAAGCCGTTTTTCTGAAACACCACCGAAGCTTAAGGTTCTGGCATGCCTAAGTTCTTTATAAGTAATTGAAATTAATATATTTAAATATTTATCGGGTTGTTTTCAGATGTGCGCGCGGCCGGACTGAGTTTGAAAACCCATCGCTTTCATTCGTTCGATCAATTTGTTATATAGGGGTTGTAGAAAAAAACGTTTTAATACCGCAACGTTTTTTTGACAACCCCTATAACCTACACCAAGGAACAGATGATGGCACGTTCAGACGTACATCCCGTCCATCGGTTTGAGCGCTGGCAGGTCTGGCCGGGTTCTTTTGCAAACCCGCCGGTGGACGGCAATTTTCCGGCGCCCGAAACAGGTCGTTTTGCCATTACCCCAAAAACGCCCGTTGCCTCGCTGGGATCCTGCTTTGCCCGTGAAATAAAGCGCCGGCTCATTCAGCGCGGCTACAACTACATTACAGAAGAAACTTCACACCCGGCTTCTATCCACGCCAGCGCTGCCTGGGAACGGGTTTACAGCACCCACTGTATGCGTCAAATTTTCGAGTATACCTTCGAACAATGGCAGCCGGACCTGCGATGGTGGACAGCGCCCCAATCAAAACAGATACAGGATCCGTTCCGCAGGGTCATCCTGTATGACGATCTGAAAAAAGCCGAAGACGATTTTGCCCGGCATCGCCGGCATTCGCGCAGGGCACTGGAGACGGCCGATGTTTTAATTCTCACCCTGGGCCTGACCGAAATCTGGCAGGACACCATCGACGGCTCGGTGATATGTTTGCCGGCCGGGCCGTATGTCAAAGAGGGCGGAGATATGAGCCGCTATCGCTTCCGGGTCAGCCGTTATACGGAAAATCTCAAGAATCTGGAACGCATCCATCGCATTATGGCCGTCCACAACCCGAATTGCAAGATCATCATAACCGTATCCCCGGTGAACCTGTGGGCAACTTTCCGCCAGGACACGGATGTCATCAGTGCCAGCTGCAATTCAAAGGCAACCCTGCGGGCCGTGGCCGATGAATTTACCGGGCGCCATGAAAATGTCTATTATTTCCCGGCTTTTGAAATGGCCACCATTTACCAGCCCCTCAGCGGTCTGACTTATTTTTCCGAAGGCCGTGAAAATTTTCACATCAACAAGCCGACGGTGAAATTTATCATGCAGCACTTTTTTCATTTTTTCGCCGCCGGCTGAGAGGGCGGATTATAAATCAAAACTAATTGAGCGTTTCAAATTTTAAAAAGAGAGAAAAATTCCTATTTTTAAGGAATTCTATCGCTTTTAATTTTTAAAATTTGAAACCCTTCGGGATTGCCGATCTTACCGCACCTACTGTGTCAGATGGCGTCCAGCATAGGCAACTATAGCAGAACACCATCTTCCTTGTATCTGCGGCAACCTCGACAATCGCTCAAATTAGTTAAGGGGCCGGGGAGTTTTTTTTGCCAAACATTGATAATAGTGGAATGAATTATCAGCAGCGAAATCGGGTCCGCCGCAGGCGGATCTGAATGGTTTAGGGTGCGTTGCGAAAGAACAGCAATAACCACAAAGCCACAGAATGCCGCAAATTCGATTTTACGTATAACCTATTGTTTTATATATGAATTCTGTTCTTTCGCTACACGCCCTTAATCATGAGTTTGCACGATGAAGTCGCTGATGATTCATTCCGCGGAACAATTTGAAAAAACTCCCCGAGCCCTCAATTTAGTTAACTGTTCGTACCCGGAAGTGTGTCGTCCAAACGGATGCTTGTTTCGTCTGAAGACGATATACAACAGAAGGGAGCCGCCTGTTTGCCGCAGGTCCCTCTAAAGCCGCCGTTTCTGAAATGACTTGACTATTATTGTTCAATAATACAGATTCAGCCGTATGGAATTTGAACCGGTCATCGGGCTTGAAATTCATGCCCAGCTAAAAACGAAAACCAAGATTTTTTGCGCCTGCTCCACCGCTTTCGGCGCTCCGCCCAATACCCATACCTGCCCGGTATGTCTGGGCATGCCGGGGGTGTTGCCGGTGTTAAACAAAAAAGTCGTCGAGTATACCATGCGCATGGCGCTGGCCACCGGGTGCGACATCGAAGGGGTTAGCCGTTTTGCCCGCAAAAACTATTTTTATCCCGACCTGCCCAAGGGCTACCAGATTTCACAGTATGAACTTCCCATTGCCCGCAACGGGCATGTGGCGGTCGAGGTTAACGGCGCCACACATCGGATCGGTATTACCCGAATCCACATGGAAGAAGATGCCGGCAAATTGAGTCATGACCCCGGACGGCCCGTCAGCAGGGTTGATTTTAACCGTACCGGGGTGCCATTGATTGAAATCGTCAGCGAGCCTGATATTCGATCCCCCGAAGCCGCCGGCGCTTATCTGCGGCAGCTGCGCGCCATCGTCCGTTATCTGGGTATTTGTGACGGCAATCTGGAAGAGGGCAGTTTCCGCTGTGATGCCAATGTATCCATCCGGCCGGCCGGCGCGGAGACATTCGGTACGCGCACGGAAATAAAGAACCTGAACTCGTTTAAACACGTTGAAAAAGCACTGCAGTATGAAATCAGCCGCCAGAAGGAAATTCTGGCCGAAGGCGGCACGGTCAACCAGGAAACCCGGCTCTGGGACCCCGCAAAAAACCGAACCCGGTCCATGCGCAGCAAAGAGGAGGCCCATGATTACCGTTACTTTCCGGACCCGGATCTGTTGCCGCTGGTCATCGATGCAGCCTGGATTGAAACGGTGCGCAAAGATTTACCCGAACTTCCGGCAGACAAAAAGAAACGCTTTGTGGCCGAATATGGTCTGCCGTCATATGATGCCGAAATTTTAGCTGCTGACCGCAAACTGGCGAAATATTTTGAGGATGGCCTGCAAGAATTTGTGCGACCCAAGCTTTTGAGCAACTGGATCATGGGCTCATTGTTGGGTCTGTTAAATGCGCAAGGAAAATCCATAGACCAGACGCCCATTTCCGCCTCTAATCTGGCCCAGCTGCTTAAACTGGTTGACGACGGGACCATCAGTGGTAAAATCGCCAAGACCGTATTTGAGGAGATGGCCGCATCGGGCAAATCGGCGCGCCGGATCGTCGAAGAAAAAGGTCTCGTTCAAATTTCAGATTCAAGCACCATCGAAGATATCGTCACAACGGTTGTGGCCGCCAATCCAGCAGAAGTCCGGGCCTATCAGAACGGCAAGACCAAACTGCTGGGGTTTTTTGTCGGGCAGGTGATGAAAGAAACACGCGGTAAAGCAAATCCGAAACTCGTCAATGAAATATTGAAACGGTATTTGGAAAAGTGATTTCAGGTTTCGTTTTATCACGATCCGGTTCATAACAGCAGTCAGTTGGTGGTGGTTCGTTGTCCGTTGAAATCTTTCAATCCACCAACTGACCCCGGAAAACTGACGACTAACAGATATTTATGGAGAACTATGATATTAGCATCCCTAAAATTTAATCGAATTCAAATTACCGTTGTTGTTATGTTGGTATTCGTTGCGCTATCCTTTAATTTTTCAGCGGCTGCGGCCGAGCCCAAACGCATAGCCCTGTTGCCGTTTAAGATCAATGCTGAAAAAGATATGTCTTTTTTACAAAATGGCATCTTTGACATGCTGACATCACGCCTTGCCAAAGAAGGCGAGGTGGATGTCATCGGCCGGCAGGAAGCTGAAAGCGCCTTTAAAGCAGCGGGAAGTCCGGATCCTGTGACCGAGTCCGGGGCGCGCACAATCGGCGCCCGCTTAAATGCGGATTACACCCTGTTTGGCAGTTTAACTGTTCTGGGCAACAGCATCAGTATTGATGCCAAAATGGTGGATGTCGCCGGAAAAAATCCCACCACAAGCTTTTTTGATCAGAGCCAGGATCTGGGCGGCGTCATCACCAAAGTCAACCAGATAGCGACTCAAATAAACGCCGCCGTATTCGGCCGTCAAACCGAGATTGCCCAAAAAGCAGCCCCGCCGGCAGGGGCAGCCGCCGCACCGGCACCAAAAGATGACGCCCAGGCCCATCCCGAAAAGCTCCTAAAAGGACACGGCGCGGAAGGCGAAGGATCCCCGTTTATCATGTCAGGGGCAGAAGAGCGGTCTGCTTTTCAAAAATTCTGGCGCAGTGCCAGCTTTCGCCACTTAATTAACGGTATTGCTGTGGGCGATGTGGACCGTGACGGTAAAATTGAAACAGTCGTGGCAACCCCAGAGGAGCTGATCATTTATCGCGCTGAGGGCGGCAAGTTTTATAAAGCACATGAGGTCAAACCGGACGGCAGTCGCATCAATATCGGTGTTGATATCGCCGATATCAACGATAACGGGTATCCCGAGATCTTTGTGACCCGCTTGACTGCAACCCAGTCGGCGATACAGTCATCGGTTTTCGAATACGACGGCACTAATTTTATCAATATTGTCGATGAGAGCCCCTGGTATTTTCGGGTAACGGATGTTCCGGACCGGGGCAAACTGCTGCTCGGGCAGAGACATCGCATGCAAAGGTCCTTTTCAGGCCGTATTTTTGATATGCAGTGGA
>Ga0265303_10001448_pt1 | contig 14601 bp, 11 predicted proteins | sample Helome_2_FD_192494 | JGI IMG/M metagenome (GOLD analysis project Ga0265303, IMG submission 192494) | Marine sediment microbial communities from subtidal zone of North Sea - Hel_20160317 (Illumina Assembly) | ecosystem: Environmental > Aquatic > Marine > Subtidal zone > Sediment ... | reverse complement strand
CCCGCATCGAAGAGCTGCGAAGCGAAATGCTGCTCGCCGCCGAAGAGCTCGAGTTCGAAAAGGCCGCAGAGCTCCGCGACCAGATCGACAAGCTCTCAAAGGGACACTCTCCTCCCGCCTAAGCAACCGAAACCAGGGCGTTCCCCAGGCAAGGATCGCAGCGACCTGCCTCGTGAACCCGAACGCCTCAGTCCTTCGGCGCTGCAATTTTTGCAGCGGAAACCGAGTAATTCCAGACACTTGTAGTAGTGGAGAGTGTCCCCACTTGGAGGGAGCTGGCGTGGAGGAGGTGGTGGTCGAGCGGGGGGCCGCCGTAGAGCGAGTCGCCTAGGAGCGGGTGGCCGATCGAGGCGAGGTGGACGCGGATTTGGTGGCGGCGGGCGTTGTTGGCGCGAAGCTCGACCAGGGAGCCCTGCTCTGCTGGGGTGCTGCTCAGCACTTCCGTCGTTGCCGCCTGGGCGCCAAGCCGCTTGAGCTCGCGGGGGTCGGTGCACACTCGGACTTTGCGCTGGTCGCGTGGGTCGGTCGCGATGGGCGTGTCGATGACGATTGGAGCTGGGACGACTCCGACGCAGCGCGCGAGATATCTCTTTTCGATCTCACCGGCCTTGAGCATTCGTCGTAGCTCGTCGAACGTTCGCCGATTGCGAGCGGCGAGCACTAGGCCCGAGGTGCCGGTGTCGAGCCTGTGCAGGATGCCCGGCTCGCGCTTTCGGTAGCCGACTCCTCGCATCTCCGGATATCGTGCAACCAGCGCGCCGGCCAGCGTGCCAAGCTCGCCTTCCCGAAGCGGGTGGCTGGGAACGCCGGCGGGCTTGTCGACCACGACGTAGGAATCGGTTTCGAGCAGAACCTCGAGGCCGAGGCTAGGGTCAGGGGCAGCGTGGAAGTCTACCGGGCCGGGCAGGCTGTCGAGGGTCACTCTGTCCCCGGCCCCGAGGGCATAGCTCTTTTTGACCCGACGCCCGTCGACTCGAGCCTCACCCTTTTCGATGAGAACCTTCGCCCGGGCTCGGCTGAGCTCGGGAACGCGACGGGCGAGAAAGGCATCGAGCCTCTCCCCGGCCTCCTCCCCTTCGATTTCGAGCTCGACCGCTGGCATCTGGCTCCCCTCCCACAGTATCGCTCAGTCTTCCACGCCGTTTGCACGCCCAAGCGGCACGTCTACACTCCGAAACTCAGTGTCCAAGCGTGATTACTACGTGATTCTCGAAGTCAGTCGCGCCGCGTCGGCCGACGAGATTAAGCAAGCTTATCGCGCACTCGCGATGAAGTACCACCCCGACCGCAACCCGGACGACCCCGCGGCCGAGGATTCCTTCAAAGAGGCGAGCGAGGCCTACGCCGTTCTTTGCGATGCAGACAAGCGCAAGCAGTACGACCGCCACGGGCACAGCGCATTCGAGAACGGCGGCCCGGGCTTCGAACCCGGTGACTTCGGCGCTGTCAGTGACATCCTCGAAGGGCTGTTTGGCGAAGTGTTCAGCAGCGGACGCCGCAAGCGTCGAAGCGCACGCGACCTCAGCTACGACGTGCAGATCTCGTTCATCGAAGCCGCGCTCGGTGTCGAAAAGATGATCGACGTGAACCGTCCGGCACCGTGCGCACCTTGCGAAGGCAGCGGCGCGAAACCCGGCACGCCTGTCCATACGTGCAACGTCTGCCAAGGACGCGCGCAGGTGAAGTATCAACGCGGACTCTTCGCCGCCGCACGACCCTGTCATGCCTGCCGCGGCACGGGGAAGAAGATTCCGACGCCGTGCGAGGCCTGCAGGGGCACCGGGACTCAGATGCGGGCCGAATCGATGAGCGTGAAGATCCCCGCGGGGGTCAAAGATGGCGCGGTCCGCACGGTCCGGGGGGCAGGAGAGGCCAGCGCCGATGGGAACGGCGACCTTCACATCAATATCAAAGTGACCGATCACATGCTGTTCGAGCGTGATGGTGCCGACATCCTGATCTCGATCCCGATCTCGTTCCCCCAAGCCGTGCTCGGCGCGAGCATCGATGTGCCGACGCTCGACGGAACGGTTCTGATGAAGGTTCCTCCGGGCACCCAATCAGGAAAGGTATTCCGACTGCGCGGCAAAGGAATTCCGGTCTATGGGGGCTACGGCAAAGGCGATCAGCTCGTGACCGTCGTCGTCGAGGTGCCCCAGGAAATCAGCCGGCGCCAGCGCAAGCTCATCCACGAGCTCGCTCAGGAGATCGGGGATGAATCCCACCCGCAGCAAGCCAGCTTCATCAAGAAGCTTCGAGGCTTGTTCGAGTCCTAGTCGACCGCGGGCTTGCGCTCTCACGAAGGCTTGCCAAGGTACGCCCATGCGAACCGCCGTTCTGTTCATGTTGGCCGGGGCACTCCTCGTCGGATGCCCCAAAGAAGAAGAAGCTCGGACCAAAAGCCAAGGCGAAGAAGCCCCGGCGCCCAGCGAATCAAAAGCGAACGAGGCAAGCCAAGACAAAAGCGGAGCCCCAAGCAAATACAGCGTTGAGCTCGATACGACGAAGGGCGCGATCGTGATCGAGGTGCGCCGCGATTGGGCGCCGAACGGAGCCGATCGCTTTTACGAGCTGGTGCAGAATGGTTACTTCACCGACATTGCCTTCTTCCGGGTGGTCAGTGGCTTCATGGCGCAGGCTGGCATCAGCGGCGACCCCGCGGCCAACGCCGTGTGGCGCGAGAAGCGAATCCCCGATGACCCGGTCAAGGCCAGCAACATGCGCGGCACCGTCACCTTCGCAACGTCCGGACCGGATTCGCGCACGACCCAGTTCTTCATCAACTTCAGCGACAATTCGCGACTCGACGGGATGGGCTTTGCGCCGTTCGGCAAGGTCAAAGACATGGCGCCGGTCGATGCTCTTTACGATGGCTACGGAGAAGGCGCTCCGCGTGGCCGCGGTCCTTCGCAGGGGCAGATGCAAACGCAGGGCAATAGCTACCTCAAGCAGAGCTTCCCGAAGCTCGACTACATCTTGAGCGCCCGAATCATCGAGTGACGCGGCCGCCGTCTACTTGAAAATCGACCCGGTCGTTCTCCAAGAGGATGAATTCCGGATGGGTGGTGGTTAGAAAGACCTGGCCGCCCGCCTGACTCAAGACCTCGAAAAACCGCCGGTTTCGACTTCGGTCGAGCTCGCTCGAAACGTCGTCGAGCAGAAGAATGGGGACGCGCCCCGTCCGCTCGCTCAGCAGGTCGAGCTCCGCTGTCTTGAGGGCAAGAACGATGGTGCGGTGCTGCCCCTGTGAGCCGTGGTGACGGGCGCCGACCTCGTCGAGCCGAAGCTCGAGATCGTCCCCGTGTGGACCGTCGGCCGTGAACCCGCGCGCCAGGTCTTTGCTGAACGCGCGCTCGAGCGCATCGGCAATCGCATCCTCCGTCGGCTCGACTCGAGGAAGGTAGCGAACCCCGAGCGGCGTATCACCAGCGAACACTTCGGAAAAGGCCTGCACCACCCTCGGCGCGAGATCATCGATGAGGCGCCGCCGGGCCTGCCCTACGATGGCCCCTGCCTTGCTCAGGATCGCGTCATAGGCGCGAACCGAGCGCCGATCGCCCCTGTCCTCCTTGAGCAAGCGATTGCGGCTGCGAAGGGCCTTCTCATAGCTTGCGAGGCTGGAGCCGTAGATCGGATCCATCTGCTCGAGCATCCGATCGAGGAACGCACGCCGCTTTTCGGCGGAACCGGATGCGAGGACCAGATCTCCGGGATGGAAGAGCACCATGCGAACGGTCTGATGCCAGGCGCTGGTCGAACGCGGACGTTTCCCATCGAGCTCCAGTCGTCTTCGCTGCGACCGGCCGAGCTCGATCCGCAGCTTGTGGGGCGCAGGCCCTGCTTCGAGCCTTGCTTCGAGCAGGGCCTGCTCTTCGCCGAGAGCGATCAGGTCGTCGGTTTTTGCGCTCCGAAAGCTCTTGAGAGCGCCCAGATAGTGAATCGCCTCGAGAAGGTTCGACTTCCCCGCCCCATTGTCCCCGTGGATGACGTTGAAGTGCGAACCCGGCTCGAACGCCGGCAAGTGCAGGTTGCGAAAACCTCGAGCGCGCATGGCGGTCACCCGGCTCGGGGTTTCGGCGCTGCGCGATTCGAAGGTCAACGCCCTGCCCTATTCGACTAGATGCGCATGGGCATGATCACGCCAATGAAGTCGGAATTTTCTCCAACAGGCTTCAGCACGCCCGGGTCCCGCTCTCCGCTGAGCTCGATCGCGACTTCGTCATGTGTGAGCGCACTCAGCGCATCGAGCAAGTATCGAGCATTGAATCCGATTCGGAGCTCCTCCCCGGCGTAGTCGACGTCGACCTCTTCGCTGCCCTCTCCCACCTCGGGGTTTTGGCTCTGCAAACGCAGCAAGCCAGGCTCGATCGTCAGCTGCACACCGCCGCTCTTGTCGTTCGCCACCAAGCTGATGCGCCGCAGCGCCTCGACGAGGGGTCCGCGTGCGGCGATGACCGTCCGGCTTTGCTTGCTCGGAATGACCTTGTCGTAGGGCGGAAAGTTTTCGTCCGCGAGCTTCACGTTTAGGCAGAGGTCATCCCGAAGAAAGAATGCATTGCCCCCCGCCGTAGCTACTCCGATGGTGGAAGGCTCATCGCCTTTGCTCTTGTTCCCTTTGACATCATCGAGCAGACGCTTGAGCTCACTGATGCCCTTGTGCGGGACGAGCATGCTGAAGTTCATCAGTGAGCCTTTCCCCGTGATTTTGTGCTCGGCTTTCGAAAGACGATGGCCGTCCGTGGTCACCATGCGGACCATCTTCCCATCGCCTTCGAACAGTGTCCCTGCGAGGTGCGGCCGCGTGTCATCGTGTGACATCGAGTACTGGGTCAGCGAAATCAGCTCTGCAAGAAACCCGGCGTCGAGATGAGCGAAATCTGCATCCCCCGGATTGGGGAGCGGCGGAAAATCCTCGCCCGGCATTGCGGGGATGCGATAGCGGACCTTGCCGCAGCGGAGCTCGACCGCATGGCTGTCGCTGAGCTTCCAGCTGACCTCACCATCGGGCAGGTTCTTGACGATGTCGAAGAGCGTTCGCGCCGCGACCGCAATCGTTCCGCCTTTCTTGATGTTCGCCGGGACGACCGCGGTGACGCCCAAATACAGATCGGTGGCTGACAAGCGAAGACGGTCGGGACCTTCAGCCGTAAGCAACACATTCGACAAGATGTGCATCGAGCTTTTGCGGTCAGCTACACCGTGGGTACGCGCCAGGCCACGGAGGAACTGCTGCTTATCGATCGTGAGCTCCATGTTTCGGTTCACTTCCTAGAGGACGGTGTCTGTGTATCCACTGCGTTAAAACTAGTAATTTAAAAATTCGTAGTCGTCTTAACAGCTGTGAATTGTGGATGAAGAAAGGTAAGCGGTTGAGAGAACAAGACATTAAGCGGTTTTCGAAGAGGGGGTTGATCCTGAGTGGATCGGGGATAAGTAAAATCTTGGGCTATCCACAGCCCCTGCCCCCAGCTTGATCTCAGCTTCCGCACAGGCGCTGGTATACACCAAATTCCGGCGGAAGGCTCAGCCCAGCGAGGCCTCCGGCAGAAGCCCGAAGAGCCGCGAAAACAGGTCTCATTGACCGGCTGGGCCGACGCATCAGATGCCGAGCTTGCGCTCGATCGCACCCACCGCGCCAAGAACACGTTCGTCTTGGTCCTCCATCAGGCCACCGATCTTGCGAACGGCGCTGAGGACGGTGGTGTGATCCTTGCCACCAAAGCGTTCACCGAGCTCGGGGTAGCTCGTCCCAAGGCGCTGCCGACAAATGTACATGGCAACCATTCGGGGGAAGCTCACCGCTCGATGCCGGCGTCGGGACTTGATGTCAGCGAGACGGATCCCGAAGTACGCGCATACAATGCGTTGAATGTCTTCGACCGTCATTGCCGTGTCCTGGTTGGGCAACACCGCTCGCATCGTTTCTTTGGCTAGCTCGAGGTCCATGGGAAGGCCTAGGAGCTCGGCCTTCACCGCAACGCGAAGAAGGGTGCCTTCGAGCTCACGAACGTTGCGACGTACGGTTTGAGCCAAGAAGAACGCGACCTCACTCGGCAGCTCGATGCCTTCACTCTCCGCCTTCTGTTGCAAAATGGCGATTCGCGTATCGAGCTCGGGCGCCTGGACGTCGGCGACCATGCCCGACTGAAATCGGCTGATCAAACGTTCCTGCATTTCAGAAATCTGGTGCGGATATACGTCGGACGTCACGACGATCTGTTTGTCCGAGTGGTAAAGCGCGTTGAACGTGTGGAAGAACTCCTCCTGGGTCTGCTCACGGCCCGCCAGGAACTGGATGTCGTCCATCAGTAGAACGTCGCACTGTGTTCGGTACCGCTTCCGGAACGAGTTGATCTCGTGGTTTTGCAGGGACCAAATGAACTCGTTGGTGAAGCGTTCCGCAGAGACGTAGAGAGTTCGCGCGCGCGGGTTTCGCTGAACGATCGCATGGCCGATCGCATTGACCAGATGCGTCTTTCCGAGGCCGACCCCTCCATAGATGAACAGCGGGTTATAGCGACGTCCCGGGTCCGACCCACAGGCCACGCTTGCGGCATGCGCGAGTTGATTGGCAGGGCCGACGACGAAATTCTTGAAGCGATACTTTGGATTGAGGTCCGCGGAATCGGGGGGCTTCGGGGTTGCTCGCGGCGCGCGCGGAGCTAGTGGCGGACTGGTTTCGCGTGCAGCCTGCGCCTTTTCACGCAGGGTTTCGTCGAGCTCCCAGCGAACCTTTTTAGGCATCCGTGCTTCGCCGGCCTCGCTCTGTAAGGTGTCGAGAATCAGGTCGAGGTAGTGCGCAGCGATCCATTCTGCGAAGAACTGATTCGGGATCCTGAGGACGAGCGAATCGCTTTCGATGCCGCCGAACTGAACGGGCTCCAACCAAGTTTCGAAGTTCTCGGTCGAGAGGTGCGTCTTCAGAGTGCACAACGCTTTTTCCCACAGTTGTTCCATCGAGCCCTAGCCCCCTAAAAACGCGCAGTTGTGCATTCACGTCCACAAGCAATCCACACCGTTGCTGGCAGCGCGCAAGCGTACCCATTCAATCGGTTTTCGCCCACCTTGGCGACCGCCGAACCGTCTCATCCGACTGAAGGCCGCCGAAACTAGCAGCGAGTTTCGGAGGCGTCTACGGGGATCGACAAACTAATTTCTAACCACTTGTGATCGCGAAAGATTCACCAGCAGTTTTTTTGACAGAAGGCAGTGTTGCTTTACGCGTTGTTTCACAGCTGTTGACAAGCTGTTGCAATCATTCCGAATTACGTCTTGTTATCGTTTGCGCAACATGCGGCGTCCGTCTGTGCGCATTTCTTCCACAGCTGTTTGCGTTCTTGGGTAGCGAGATCACTCGCGAACGACGCGGCACGTGGCTCTCTTCCACAAGTTATCCACCAACTACTCACGATGTTTCTGTCGGGTTTCGCACGAAGGTGTTCACCTTCTCCCACTCCGCATAGAGCCAGCGCAGCCGTTCATCGGACTTCTTGGGAATGTCGTTTGCGTCTACACGCCACAACTGGACATGCACTGTCGATGCAACGACTTCGCCGTTCAACAGGTCTTTGATTTTTGCGAACGCTTCGAGCCCCGTGTGCGCCAAGAAGACGCAGTCGACGGAAGGCAGCTCTTCGAGAAGAGTCAGCACACCGGCTGGCTTCGGTGGGAGCACATGGCTGAGCCTGCGCGCCGCAGGGAGAAGCGGCGAAGCGTCCGCTTCGAGCCTACGCAGTGCTTTCTGCCGTTTTTCTCCCGCAAAACGCGTACCTTCTGGGAAAAGGAGCACTCCATCGGGTCCAAGGTTCTGGACCAGCGCCCGTATCCCCTCGAGCTCACGCCCTAGGTCCCCCGTCCGGTCTACGAAATAGTTGGGCAAGGCATTGCCGACGATGTCGAGGCAAGGATCAAACAAGAGCTCCTGCTTGAGAACATAGCGAACGCGGTAGTTGTGGGGTCGCTGAACATAGACGCTCGGCAGGAGCGTATCGAGAATGCTCGCATGGCGAACGAGAAGAATGGTCGGCCCTGGCATCGCGCAGTCCGCACCTTCAACGATGAATTTCAGTTGCAGGGCTTTCGCGGCAACGCTCAGCGTCGAGCTCGCCCACCAGGCCTGGAGTCGATAGAGACTCCTGACGCGTGGCTCGCCCCGTGGACGCGTGACGAAGATCCAGGCGATGAGCACTAGCGCTATCAGCTCAAAGCCGAAATAGAACCAGCCGAAGAGCAGCAGCCTCAAGACGATGAACGAGCGACGACGGAGCAGACCGACCGCAAGCCCAAGCACCAGCCAGAGCGGGCTCAGCAGGGTGAGCAACAGCCACGACAGCGCATAGATCGACGTGGTCGCCAGGCGCCGTCGGATCGGACCGCGCTTTGCTGGCTTCACCATGCCTGCACGCTAGCCGCCCTCCGCGAGGCCGGCCAAGGTTCCGGACCAGCCGCTGAGCTCGGTCAATCGAGCCCAGAGCGATTCCCGCTCCGCTGACGTTTCCCTCGTCTTCGGAAACCGATGTGTCGGTCGTGGCTTTCGATCGTGCCAGAACTGGCCGGTTGCCTGCCCTGCTGCGTCCGAGGCGCAGAGCCACACGATCGTGTCGGCGCCCTGCGCCGGCGTGCGGAGCAGCGGCTTGGTGAGCTTGTAGAACCGCGGCAGGGAATCGGAGACCCCGGGCGTGTCGGCCCAGCCCGGGTGCATCGAATGCACCACGATCCCGCGCGATCGAACGGCGTCCGCCCAAAGCTCGGTCAAAATGACCTGTCCTCGCTTTGCCCGCGCGTAGGCCACGGCGCCGTCGTATCGGCCTCGTTCCATCTGCAGGTCATCGACGCGAACACGTTGGGTGTACATGCCTCCGGACGAAACGTTCACGATGCGCGCCGGCGCCTCGAGCTTGTCGATCAGAAGGTTGGTAAGAAGAAAATGCCCCAAGAGATTGGTGGCGAAGCTGGTCTCAAAGCCCTCGCGGGTTTCGGTCCGCTCTGGCAGAAGCACGCCAGCGTTGTTGACGAGGATGTGAACCGGCGCCTCGATACGGCCGGCGAGCGCACGGACCTGCTCCATCTCGCTCAGGTCCGCGATTTCCGTCAGGAGCTTCGAATTGCCGGTTTCGCGGCGGATGCTCTCGACGACGGCATCCGTCTTCTCGGGGTTTCGTCCAACGAGGATCACGCTTGCCCCGAGGCGCGCAAGCTCCGATGCTGTTTGGCGCCCGAGTCCCGAAGTGGCGCCGGTGACGACGGCGACCCTACCGGTCAAATCCGTATCAATTCTGGGATGGGGCCGCCAGCGGTATCCGAGCGCGGTGTAACCGACAACGGATTTGTCCAGTATCGTATCGAGCATTTGCTGCACCTAGAGCCCCTTCGTTTCGCCCGCAACGCTGCGCTGGGAACAATGCGCCGCGCGCCCGCGTTGAGGTGTTGGTCGCGTCGGAGTCGACAATTTGGAAGGGTGATCCATCGCTGTTAGCTTCCGCGGGAGTATTACCCATGGGGGGAACACAAGCTTTGCGGGCGACGGTGATCGTTGGTCTCCTGTCCGCCTTCTGCACGGCGACATCCGCGCTGGCGCAGATCCAGGCACCGTCGGGTGCGGCTGGCAGCGGTGATCCTGCGGTCGTTCCTACCGAGGACACACTCGAAACCAGCTACGGCTTGGCGATGGGTGCCGGCGTCCGGGCAGGGGCCACGGCGATCTCCGCGCTTGCGTACAACACGTCGAACATGGCTGCGGTCAGCACCTATCACGTCGAGGCGTTCAGCCAGATCGTCCCAGGCAGCAAGAGCAATGGCGGAACGTACTGGACGATAGGCAGCTCGGTCACCGACTCGACCACCAGTAAGAAAATCGCCGTGGGCACGAGCTTCCGCGGCATCTTCAGCGGCGACGGCCGGCGCTACGACGGCTGGGATTGGCGCTCCGGCATTGGGATTCAAGCCATCCCGCAGCTCGGCATCGGCCTCGGCTTTCGATGGGGTCGCATGAAGTCGAGCCGCAATGCCGAAGGGCAGCGCCTCGGGCCTTCCTTCGACGGTATCACACTCGACGCTTCGATGACGATCACGCCCATCCCCTGGATCAAGCTCGCGGGTCTCGGGTACAACCTGATCAAGACATACTCCGCGCTCGCACCGCAAATGGCCGGCGGCAGCGTTGCGGTCCTCCCGATCGAATCGCTCACCATCGGCGGGGACGTCCTCATCGATTTCACGACCTTCCAGAAGAACGAGCTGATCGCGGGAGCAGGCGTGAGCTACATCGCTGGCGAGATGGTGCCGCTTCGCTTTGGCTACCGCCGGGATCAGGGCCGCAACCTCAACCAGATCACCGCCGGCGCCGGCTTCAACAAGGGCAAAGTCGGGGCCGAAATGGCACTCCGTCAGGACATCAAAGGCCGCAAAGAGACGTACTTGCTCTTCATGTTCCGCTTCGTCGTGCAGTAGCCGCGAGGGCGACTAGGGCTTGGCTCGAGTGAAGCCGAAGTGGAGAATCCCGGGCATGTGGCGGCCGGCAAACGCCGCGGCTTTCCCGTGCACCGTGAAGGTGTACTCGCGCTTGCGCTTCGCAATAGCGTCGACCATCACGCGTGCGGCGCGATCTGCGGGCCACATCAAGTTCTTCGGGCGCCGGTCTTCGCGGGCCGCGTCGAACCGCCCCTGGTTGTCGACTTGAGCGATCTCGCTTTCGATGTAGCCCGGATGAATCGTGGTGCAGCTCACCCCGGTGCCGTGAAGCTCCATGGCGAGCGCCTGTCCGATGGCACGCACCGCGTACTTCGACGCCGAATAGGCGCCGACCCCGGGCGTGCTCATCATCGCGGTCACGCTGCCGATGAGCGCAAGGCGACCCTCACGTTCGCGCAGGTGCGGGATGGCGTATCGTGCGGTCATGGCCGTGCCGATGACATTGACGTCCAGTTGGCGTCGCCAGTCGGCCGCGGAGAGCTTTTCGATCCGTCCGGCGACCGAAAAACCAGCGTTTGCAACCGCCACGTCGAGCCCGCCTAGACCTCGCACGACCTTTTGGACCGCTTCGGCGACCGAAGCCTCGTCTGCGACATCACAGCGGACGGCTAGCCCTTTCGGTCCCTGTGATTCGAGCTCCTGGACCACTTCTTGAAGCCGCTCTTCGCGCCTTCCCGACACAGCGACCGCCGCGCCTTCCCGCGCAAAAGCCAGTGCGAGCGCACGGCCGATCCCGCTGCCGCCGCCGGTGATCCAAACGACTTTGTTTTCGAAACGCTTGGCCATCGTCTGCGCGTAGCAGCTCCCCGAGCTGCTTGCCACGGGCCGACGTCGGCTATTCTGCGGTCGTATCGACGGGCTCGTCTGCGGCCGCGGCGCCCGGGTCCGTAGCCCAGCGGGTCAGCGGTGCGAATCGCTGCGAGAGTCGCCGGGCGAGGTCGACGTCGAGCCGGTACAGGCAGGGCACCACCAATAGCGTAAGCAGCGTCGAGAAGGTCAGGCCGTAGACGATTACCTGGGCCATCGGCGCCAGGTGAGGAAGGCTATCGGTCGCCAGCGACAGGGGAAACAAGCCGGCAATCGTGGTGATGCTGGTCAGGAAAATCGGCCGAAGGCGCAGCTTACCGGACTCGACGATCGCCTCGTCGAGCGCGAGGCCGCGATCCCGCCTTTTGTTGATGAAGTCGACCAGAACGAGCGAATCGTTGACGACGATTCCCGTGAGCCCAACCAGTCCGACCAGCGCGATCAGACCAATCGCGTTGGGGCTGAGCAAGAAGCCTCCGGCCACACCGATGAACGACAGCGGAATGGCGGCCATCACGACGAGAGGTTGGGAGAAGCTCTGAAACTGGGTCGCCAGGATCGTATAGATCAGCAACATCGCGACGATGAACGCGCGGAAGAGCGAGTCCACCGATTCCTGGGTCTCCTCGAACTGGCCGCCGTACTCGAACCGTATGTCGGGGTTGGCTGCTTCGAGCGGTGCCAACTTCTTTTGCAGCTTCGAGTTGACCTCTCCGCTATTGGTCGCGTCCTCGTCAATTGCGGAAAGAACGCTCACGACCCGCTTCTGCTGGTAGCGTCGAATCACGCCCGGGCCCCGGCCGTGTGAGACGTCTGCGATTTCACGAATGGCCACTTCATCGCCGTTGGGCGCGATCAGCTGAAGGGAAGCGATGCGCGCAGGGTCTTCCTGCACGTCTTCGCGCAGTTGGACGAGGATATCGATCTCGTCATCGCCTTCGCGAAGTGTCGATGCCGGCGTCGCTCCGAACGCGCTCCGCAGCCATGCGCTCACCATCTCCGGCGAGAGCCCATGAAGCGCCGCGCGCTGTTCGTCGACTTTGATTTGGAGCTCCTGCTTGCCGAGCTCGTAGTCGTGGCTCGCGTTACGCGTGCCGGGCGTCCGGCGAACCTCGGCGAGCACCTGCTCGGCCAGCTCGACCAAGCGTTCGTAGTCTTCCCCGCGAATACGGACAGCGACCGGAGCACCCCTCGGCGGCCCGGCTCTCACTTCGACGATCTCGAGGCGTGCCGGGCCCACGACATCGTCGTAGAGCGCGCTGACCTGCGCTACCAGATCGCGACCGGCATGGAGGCTACTGCGCGCGGTGACCGGAACGACGAACACCGTCACCATTCCAAGATGGTCGCCGGAGCTGAAGCCCATGTCGGTGCGGGTCATGCCACGAACGGCCACGGTGGCTTCGACGTCTGGATTGCCGAGCGCCATGATGCGTGCATCGAGCTCCGCGAGAAGCGCCTCGGTTTCCTCTTTGGATGCGTCGGTCGGCATGTGGATCCGAACGTCGAACATGTTCGGATCGCCTTCGGTCAAGAGGATCACTTCCTTCACGCTGAACGCGATGCCAACCATCAACGCACACAGGGCGTAGGTGCCGAAGACGACGCTCGCCCGATGCTGAAGCGACCAGCGGAGAACGCGTTCGTAAGCGACCAGAATTCGAGCGCCGGCGCGTTGCAAACGCGTCTGCGGGGGCCCGGACTCAGCGTTTTTTCGATGCGAAAGCTTCCCGAAATCCGCCATGTGGCTCGGCAGGATGAACATGGCTTCGACGAGCGATGCCGCGAGCGAGGCGACGACCACCTTGGGGATGATGGAAAACGCATCCCCAAGGACGCCCTCCATCATGAGAAGAGGCAAGAACGCGGCCCAGCTCGTGAGCGTGGATGCGACCACCGGCCAGAAAACTTCTTGGGTGCCGACGACGGCGGCCTTCCGCCTCGGCATCCCCTCCTCCATGTGCCGGTAGATGTTCTCGATGATGATGATCGCGTCGTCGACCACCACGCCGAGGCACAGGATCAAGGCCATCAGCGACATCATGTTGATCGTGATGCCCATCATGTGCATCGCGATGATCGCCCCGGCTAGCGCGACCGGAAGCCCAACGCCAGCCATCGTGGCGTTGCGTGCGCCGACGGCCACCCAGAGCAGAAGCAGCACGAGCAAGAGTCCCACGGCGGCGTTCGTGTAGAGCGTGCCGAGGGAGTGCTCGACCTCCGCGGCGGCGTCCCCAAACAAGTCGATTTTCACCCCTGGCGGCAGCGTCGGACTCATGCGCGCGACCAGTGCACGCACGTCCTCGCTGATCTCGACGCTGTCGGCCTGCTCTTCTTTGCGGACCGTGAGCACGATTGCAGGCTCGCCGTTCACGCGGCCGCTGTACTTGCCCGCCGCAAAGGTGTCCGAGACTTCCGCGACGTCGCCAACGCGCACCGCGCCGCCGGCCTGGTCGGGTCGGATCACCACCTGGGAAAGCTCGTTGACGTCTTCGACTCGCGTCATCCCGCGCACGAGCCGGGCGTCGCCTTGGCCCTTGGTCGTCCCGGCGGGCACGTTGGCAGCCCTGAAGCGAAGCGCATCGCTGACCGCGGTGAGGGGAAGCCGGTACGCTGCAAGCCGGTCCGGATCGACATCGACCCGGAATTCCCGGTCTCGAATGCCGTTGCGCCAGATGCCCGACACCCCGGATAGGCGTTCGATTCGGTCCGCCAGGTCTTTGCCGACTTGGCGCAGGACGACTTCCGGGACCTCTCCGCGAATCGCAACCGCGATCGTCGGAAAGTCGACTTTGAATTCGCGCACGACAGGCCGCTCCGCGTCGACCGGCAAATCATCGAGGCGGTTGATCTCGTTCGAGATCTCCATGATCGCGCTCGTGATGTCCTCGACGTCGTCGTCCAGATGGAAGCTGACGTACGAAACGCCTTCCTTGGACACGCCCCAGATCTCTTCGACTTTTTCGACGTCGCCGACCGCGTTTTCGATCGGGATCGTGATCAGCTGTTCGATTTCCTCTGGCGAGGCGCCTACGTAGACGGTCGTCACGCTTCCCCAGCCCGTTGGCAGCGTCGGCAGCGACTCCCGGTGCATCTGGCTCATCACCATCGCGCCGACGAGCACGGCCGAGATCGCCACGAGATTGACGAGCACGGGCTGACGAACTGCGAACGCAGGGATGCTCATGGGACCTTTGCTCGTTCGGCGGATGGGAGGCCGGACGAGTCGAGCGGCACGACTTGAACTTTCGAGCCGTCCACGACTCGGGTCACGCCCTTGATGATGACGGTCTCACCGGGCTCGACGCCCCGCACGACCTGGGC
>Ga0265303_10001447_pt1 | contig 14603 bp, 13 predicted proteins | sample Helome_2_FD_192494 | JGI IMG/M metagenome (GOLD analysis project Ga0265303, IMG submission 192494) | Marine sediment microbial communities from subtidal zone of North Sea - Hel_20160317 (Illumina Assembly) | ecosystem: Environmental > Aquatic > Marine > Subtidal zone > Sediment ... | reverse complement strand
ACTGTCATTCGGACAAGACCGACGCGGCCGATCGTCTGTTGCACGAAACCGCGCCGGAATATCAGTTTTACGCGGTCGATATTGCCGTGAGTAATTCGCGCAATGAAGGCGCGGAACTGATCAAACCGATAGAGAAATAGCGTAAAGACCGACGCAATCAGGTTCCCTCGTTCCCACTGAGGTCATCCCCGCTTGCGCGCACTACTGTCCGGAATGAGCCCTGATCGCAGATTTATTGGCGTGTTCAGGCTACCTCGGGGGTAAGTCCGCAAAAGGCGCTCCCAAACGGCAGAAAACGCCGTTTGGTCCATCCCTGGAATCGCTTGGAGCGCGGCGTCCCTGCCGCGCTACACTTTTGTGGACTTACCCCCGAGGTAGCCACCCACTGTTAGGGGAAACCGGTGATTACGGTCAAACTGATGGCACAGACCCCGTGCTGACTAGTTGGCGTTGCCGCCGTTGCTGACCAGTTGTTCCAGGCGAGCGTCATCGAAATCATGCTCCAGTGTTTTGGCCGCTTCATCGACCGCCGTCTGTAGATCCCTGCCGCAGTTGACCACCTCGCGCCGCCACTGTTCCAGGTAAGCGTCGGTACCCGCCATCTTGGCGCGCATCGCGGCCTTGTCGATCGCTTCGGCGAAACGTTCGGTAAGTACGATTTTCGCCGTATCGCGGCGCTCTTTGGCGATTACCTGGGCGGGAATGTCACGCCAGTATACGGTTGTCAGTTTGGCCATCAGATTAATCTCGAATAATGAAATAGCATTTTGCAGCAGCGCGAGTATAAAGATGCACAGGGAGCAAATCCAGCGACAATTCTTGTTTACCACGAACCGGTTTCAGGCGTAGAATTCCGCGCAGTTTTTAACCGGTTATCGAGGAAGAATTAATGCTTAAAGTAGGTTTTATTGGTCTTGGTAATGTCGGCGGTAAACTCGCTGGAAGTCTGTTACGTAACGGCGTCGATCTAACCGTCAGAGATCTCGATCCCGATATCGCGCAACCGTTTCTGGATGGCGGCGCCAAATGGGCGGACAGTCCACGCGAGATGGCGCGAAACGTCGATGTATTTGTCACCTGTCTGCCGAGCCCGGCGGCCAGTGCGCTGGTTATGGAAGCCGAGGACGGTGCCCTGGCGGGACTGGGCCCGGGTAAAATCTGGGCGGAAATGAGTACCACTGACAAGGACGAAGTGCTGCGCCTGGGAGAGAAGGTCAGGGCGGTTGGTGCCGAGCCGGTCGACTGTCCCGTTTCGGGCGGATGCCACCGGGCGGCCACTGGTAATATCGCGATCTTTGCGGGTTGCGAGCGAGCGACCTTCGAAACCATGCTGCCGCTATTGACCACCATGGGTCGACGGATTCTGCATACCGGGGAACTCGGTTCCGCCTCCGTGTTAAAAGTGGTTACCAACTACCTTGCCACCGCAAACCTGCTAAGTCTGTGCGAAGCGCTGGTCACCTCCAAAATCGCCGGTATGGATTTGAACACGACCTACGAGGCGATCCGGATTTCTTCCGGTAATTCCTTCGTGCATGAAACTGAGAGCCAGGTGATTCTGAATGGCAGCCGTGACATCAGCTTTACCATGGACCTGGTGTGTAAGGATATCGGTCTGTTCAGCGATGTCGCCAAACGCGCCGGGCTGAATCTTGAACTCGCCTCGATGATGCAGCAGATCTTCGAAGACGGGCAGGAACGTTACGGACCGCGTGAGTTGTCTCCCAACATCATCAGGCGTCTCGAGGAAGTTGCCGGAGTCGAGGTACTTGCGCCCGGGTTTCCACCGGAAATGCTCGATGACGAGCCCGAGGAACCGGGTTACGAAGTCCAGGTAACAGGCAGAAGCTGAGCCACGAAACTTTCAGTCATGCCCGCTCACCCTAAGCCATCCTCGCGAAAGTGGGGATCTTGCAATTGCGCCATGATCCCGGTACGTCAACCTAGCGTGTGCTGGCGGGCCGCTTTCGCGGGGGATGACTCAATATAAGGGGAATGGCATTTATTTTGACGCTACCCCGAAACTGTGCATGCCACGACAGCAGCAGGACGACCCGATCTCGATGTCGGACTGCCTGATCAGTTCTTCCAGCCGTGGCTTGATGGCGTGCGCTGCATCGGTAAGCCCAAGTCTTGTCAGGCATTCGTGGTAGCCATGCAGGGCCCAGATGTTGTCCGGGTGCTGCGCGCAACGTGGCAGCCGACTGCCGATCCCCAGGTCGTCCTGGTAATGGATTATCGCCTCTTCGACCCGCCCCTGTTCGAGTAACAGCGCGCCGAGTGCATGCCGTGGTGGATGCATCCACGGCCAGGGTTCCGAGTACTCGAGATGGTCGCTGAGCACACATGCCTCGCGTAGATACTGAAAACCGAGTTCGTGGTTGCCGGCGTGGTACTCGACTTCGCCATTCATCATTGCCTGAGCTACCGCCAGAATGTCGCGGCTCGGATTGTTGGCCATGATATGCCATGCAGGTACCTGTAGGTAGAGATCGTAAAACTGCTGTTGGTAGGCGCGACCCGATTCCAGATCACCCAGTGCCGCATGCGCGATGGCCTTGGCATACACCAGCAGAATGGTTGTGATCGGTACCGCGTCCGGATTTTCCGGCATCTCTTCATCACAAATCTGTTGCCAGCATCCGAAACGGACCAGCACGTGCGCACGTCCGGCATAGTAGCCTTCCAGGGTTGACGCCAGATACCATGCATCGACAATATTTCTCTTGTCTCTGACCAGGTCACAAATACGATCGGCGCTTTCCAGCGCCTGGTGATACTGACCCAGGAACATCGATGCCCAGATATTAAAGTCATGGTTATGCACTACCGAGATCATGTAAAACTCATCTGTGCCGCGCAACTCGATATAGTCACTATCGACTTCAATTGCGCGGCGATTGGCATCAGCAGCGTTTTGCCAGTGTCCGCACAGGCTGTCGATATGACTGGCCATGTGTACCAGGTGTCCGCTGTCGGGACACAGGTCGCGCAGCTGATCCGCGCAGGGCAAAGCCCGCTCCGGCGTGGGTGACATTTCATAAACGTGGATATAGAAGTGCAGGATGCCGGGATGTGCGGTGAGCTGGTTTTTGTCGACGATATCGAGACCATGCTCGAGAATGTCGATTGCTTCCTCGGTATAGGCGTCGGTGGCCGGAATGCCGTGTTGTAAATTCCATAACTTCCATGGCGTCAGGTTCATAACCGACTCGGCGCAGAGGCAGATAACATCGAGATCATCGGGATATTCACGGTACACACGGCGCATGGCGTTGGCGTAATCCTGTGTCCAGTTTTCGAGCTGGGCTGTATGTTTCGATTTCGAGGCTGGATGTTTTGCGCCGAGGGCAGCTATAAGCGCTTGCTCGATCGGGGATGCGTGTTGACTCAAAGCCGCTGCCTGCATCGCGTACTCATGGCAGGTAGCGATTGCCTGAACCCGTTCCTGCTCGCCATACCATGTCCAGGGCTTGTTGTAGAACGGACCCAGAGCATAAGCCTTACCCCAGTAACCCATCGCGCAATCCGGATCGAGTTCGATGACTTTATCGAAGCAACGCGCGGCTTCCTCCTGGTTGAAACCGTAGCACCATATCAAACCGCGGTTAAACCAGATCTGTGCCGTTTCTGCCGCAGTGGTGATAGTGCGATTGTAATTACCGAGATCGAAGTATTTGTCCATATGTCATTGTTTAGAATTACCCCACTAATTATATTGATTTCTTTGCGAACCGGAATTGATTAAATCCCTGGACATGTTGTTTTTTATCAACAATGCCATCCTGGCCGTATTCGACAATCCTGTTGTCAGCGATTATCCTGCGGGCTGATTTATTGTGAGGTGATACCGCATGCCGGAGCTTAAATATTTAACTGCTAGTAAAGCAGATCGTTTCGTTTTGCGGCCCGGCCAGAAAACCATGAAAGCAGTGGTCACGACCGGCAACGGCGGTTACGACCAGCTCGATTATCGCGACGTACCGATGCCGGTGGCAGGGCCAGGCGAGCTGTTACTCAAGGTTCTCGCGGCCGGGGTCAACAACACCGAGATCAACACACGCCTGGGCTGGTACTCGTCCTCGGTAACCAGTGGTACGGAACAGTTTGCTGCCGGCGATAGCGAAGGCACCGAGACCGCGGACGGCGGCTGGAATGAAACGACACCCTTTCCGTTCATCCAGGGGACCGATTGCTGTGGTGAAGTGGTTGAGCAGGCCGACGATATCGAGTCTGCATGGACAGGTGCGCGCGTGCTGGTGCGAGCCTGTATGCGTCTGCACGGATTCGAATCGCTGGAGAATATCTGGATGGCTTCGGATTTTGACGGCGCATTTGCCCAGTATGTGAAGGTGCCGTCGAGTGAAGTATTCAAAGTCGACTGTGACTGGAGCGATGTCGAGCTGGCGACGATTCCCTGTGCCTACGGAACCGCGGAAAATATGGTGCACCGCGCCTCCGTGAGCGCCGGCGATCATGTGCTCGTCACCGGGGCCTCGGGTGGTGTCGGCTCTGCCGTGGTGCAGCTGGCCAAACGCAGGGGCGCACAGGTCACTGCGGTGGTCGGTAAATCCAAAATTGATGCCCTGGCCAGGCTCGAGATCGACCGGATAATTGAGCGTGGTGCCGATCCTGTTGCCGAACTGGGCGAATCGAGTGTCGATGTGATAATAGATAATGTCGCCGGACCGGGTTTCGAGCCGCTGTTGAAATTGCTCAGGCGGGGTGGGCGTTACGCGTCATCGGGCGCAATTGCAGGGCCGATGGTAAGCATGGACATGCGCGACTTTTATCTCAAGGATTTACTGTTGATTGGCTGTACCGCCTGGGATAAGCCAGTCTTTCCGAACCTGATTGGTTATATCGAACGTGGCGAAATAGTTCCGTTGGTGGCTAAAACCTTCGCGCTTGAAGATATCGTCAGCGCGCAGCAGGAATTCCTGCAAAAAGCACATTTCGGTAATTTCGTGCTGCTACCAGCCTGACGGGATGACCCAGAAGCGAAGCCGTGATTCAATAACGCAAGCGCTGGGTTTAGAGCATTTCGGCGATATAAATGAACAGCGGCAAAGTGAAGAAAGCAACGATTACCTGAAAGGTTACGATACTCGACATCAACTCCGCATCACCCCCCATTTTACGTGCCATGACATAAGCCGATGCCGCGGTAGGTACCGCACCGGCGATTATTGCGACGGTACGCGCTATTCCATCGAGACCGACCAGCCATGACATGGCAATGACGATCATCGGCATGCCGATCAGGCGGGTAAGAACACCGACCGTGAGCAGCATCTTGTGTTGTGCTGCCTTGCCGAAGTTCATGCCGGCACCGACCGCAAGCAGTGCCAGCCCGAGGCCGCCGGCGCCGATGATATCGATCGCCTCGAACAGAATGTCAGGCACGCCGAACCAGTTGAGCAAAAGTCCTACGGCACAGGCGATGATTAGCGGGTTGGTCAGAATTTTTTTGGTGACCGCAATGATCTGCGGCCGGGTATCGCTGTGCCCGTAAACCGATAGTACAACGACCGAAATGACGTTCAGCAGTGGCACCATGATGGCGAGCGCCAGCGCCGCCAGGGTTACCCCGGCATCACCGTAGAGTGGACCGATGACGGCGATCGCTACGAAACCGTGAAATCGGGTAGCACCCTGGAATATACTGCTGAAACTGGGGCCACTTTGCGGAAAGCGTTTCCAGATATATGCCTGAATCAGGATTAACAATGCTGACATGCCGAGGATGGCAACTACGATGACGGTCATGAAATCGAGCACCGGTACGCTGCCCAGATTAGCCCGGCTCAAAGTGCGGATGATCAGGAACGGCAATAAAAGGTAAAAGCAGATGTGTTCTATCGCGGACCAGACCGATTCATCGACTACCCGTGTTCTGAAAAGCAGGTAACCGGTAGCGATGATCAGGAAGATCGGTGCGATGGCATTGAGGGTCGTGATCAACGGGGGTTATGCCTTTCCCGTAGTTCACCCTCGTAGCTACAGGGCACGGAGCGTGGTTGTAGCGCAGCCTCGGCAACCACCGCTTCAAAGGTCGAAATTTCCTTGCTGTGCACATCATAGCGACCAACACGGATCAGGATGCCGTCGGTCTCGATGCCCAGAACGATGGCAGCGAATTTAATCGGGGTGCCATTCTTGTCGGTGTACAGGTAGTACACCTTATCATCTGTATTCATGCCGCTAAGATTACCATTTTTAAAATTCAAGTTGTGAGTTTGCCGGGGAACCGATTTCTTGCGAAATGACCTCATGTACGATCTGTGCAGCACGCAGTGTTGAGTGATCAGGGAACCAGATGCGCTCCGCAGGTTGATCAAAAATTCTATTCAAAAAGGCCTGATCAATTCCGCGAGCCTTAAACAATGCGAGGTCACGTTGCTGCTCCGCATGCAGGTTATAAAATTGAACAAATTGCCTGGTTTTGGTTGTTTCCACCCTGTACTGATGAAAACCGAGCTTTCCCTGGGCGCTTATATAGCGTTGTTTACCCCCAATAAAAGCGGTCGTACAAGCAGAGCTACACTCCTCATAGACATAGGTATCAATTTCATACTCGGTGAATATTTTGGCCAGGCCACGACCTTCATAAATATGACCACCACGACTTTGCAGTACGACCGATCTAATCTGAGGGTGCGCCCCAATGGTTGATCTAACCGCTGTTGTAATGCCGATATCCAGATCACCGCGAATGATCAGATGCTGTTGATCCTCACTCACTTTTAACTGGTAAGCTACCTTGTCACCTGGCCGGGAGTAGGATTCGACTTGCGAAATATAATATAAACTGGCCTGGATAACTTCGAGGCTGTAAACCAGGGTAAATAAAACCATCAACACGGCGAACCCCTGCAGAGCACGGGTTTTCAGGATGTTTTTATGTTCGATGTAATCGAACTCAGTGGCGCGCAATAGCCCGATCAATTGCCAGGGGAAAATAATCAGGCGGGTGAAGAATAATGAGATCAGCGTCAGGTTGATCAATTGGGTGGGGTTTGCGGCGAGCTTCGAGAGCAGGAATAGCTCCGCGTAGGAAATGACGATGAGCAACGCGATCAGATTGATCCACAGGCTAATACCGAGCGGGAGTTTGCCGAGCCAGTGAGACGTCAGGAAAGACATTTAGCTATCTTACCTGAAGAAGGTTTGGTTTAGTTCACCTATGCTGACATATCCTGCCACCCCACAGGTGCAGGATGCCGGGATAGCTATGCAGGTTAAGCGGCAGACATGCCGCGCAAGCGTTCGTTACGGCGACGTAACAGTTCGAGCACGGTTAGCAGGATGATGGAGAAGGTGACCAGGATACTCGCCACCGCCAGGATCGTCGGGCTGATCTGCTCACGGATACCGGAAAACATCGCCCAGGGTATGGTGCGCTGATTAACGCTGCCAACAAACAGTACCACGACCACTTCATCGAAAGAGGTGATGAAGGCGAACAGGGCTCCGGATATGACGCCCGGCGTTATCAGGGGTACAGTGATATAAAAAAAAGTGCGCGTGGGTGGTGAGCCGAGGCTGGCTGCCGCACGGGTCAGGCTATGGTCGAAACCGACCAGTGTGGCCGTAACCGTAATCACGACAAACGGCGTAGCCAGGGCGGCATGCGCCAGTATTACACCAATGTAAGAACCCTGCAGTCCAATGCGTGAGTAGAAGAAAAACATGCCCGCGGCTGAAATGATGAGCGGTACCACCATGGGTGAAATTAAAATCCCCATTATGGTCGTTTTATACGGGAACTCGGGGCGGCTCAATCCCAGGGCAGCCAGGGTGCCGAGAAAGGTTGAAATCAACGTGGAAAAGAAAGCAATTACGAGTGAATTTCTAACCGCCGCCTGCCAGGTACTGCTGGTAAAAAACTTTTCATACCATTGCGTCGAGTATCCCGCGGAATCAAACGACAGCATTGCCGGGGTAAAGGTGAAATAAGGTTCAGCATTAAACGACAGTGGAAACATTACCAGGATCGGGAAGATTAAAAAAACAAAAATCATGCCGCAGATAATACGAAAGCAGTAATACCAGATCCGCTCGCTCATCTCCGCGTGTAGTGGTAGTGCCATGGCTATGTCTCCTTAACCGAACTTCATGTTGTCAATACCAACTATCTTGTCGTACAGGATATAGAGGGCCAGTACCAGCAATAACAGTATCGTTCCGAGCGCTGCGGCCAGGCCCCAGTTCAGGGATTCGGAAATATGATAGGCAATAAAGTTACTGATCATGGTGCCGTCGGTGCCGCCAACCAGTGCGGGCGTAATGTAAAAACCAATCGACAGGATAAATACCAGTATTCCACCGGCGCCAATCCCCGCGATCGTATTGGGAAAATAGATTCGTCTGAACGCGGTAAATGGCGTTGCCCCCATCGAGCGTGCCGCGCGCATATAGCTGGGTGGAATGGTTTTCATGACACTGAACAGCGGTAAAATCATAAAGGGCAGCAAAATATGCGTCATCGAGATGATGGTACCCGCCTGGTTATGAATCATTTGCAAACGGCTGTCGTCCCCGAGCAGGCCAATGCCGACCAGAAAATCGTTGATCACCCCTTCTTTTTGGAGCAGAGCAATCCAGGCGCTGGTACGCACCAGCAGGGAAGTCCAGAAAGGCAGCAACACCATAATCATCAGCAGGTTACTGGTGCGGGTTTTCAGCGACGCCAGTAAAAAGGCAATCGGGTAACCCAGCAGTATTGTAAGAAAGGTAATTAAACTGCTCATGTAGAGCGTTCGCCCGAACAGTGTCATATAGATTTGCTTGTTTTCATCCTTGAATTCAAGGCCAGCGGAGGTCATTTGTGCGTCAAGGGCCGCGTAGTAATAAGCCGCCGTATACTTTGCGCTCTCGCGCTTAATCAGTCGCCAGTTTTCTATATCCTTCCATTTTTTATCGATGCCCAGAATGACATCGGTGTAATTCGTTTCCAGTTTTTCCGGGTCGAAGCGCAGTAGCTTGCGCCCTGTTTTACGAAACAGGCTGGACATCCCCGATTTTTCATAATTAAGACGCTTACCGACTTTATTGATGGTTTTCTCTTTGGCGGCAACCTGTCCTTCCAGCACCAGTGCCTTGAAAACAGCTTCATCGGGCAGTTTGCCGCTTGTCTCTTCCCACTCGCCCAGCAACGCGGTGGTTTGCGGCAATATCTCGTGCATTATCTTGTTATCGACACTGCGCGAAAGCATATCGAAAATGGGGAAAAGAAAGGTAACCATAACGAACAGAAACAACGGTGCGACCAGTAACAGCGCTGTCCTTTTCCGATATCGCAAAGTGCGACTCAGAGCGACCTTTAGCGGCGTACCGTCCGGGGTCTTCAGTAATTCGGGACTGGCGTTGGTTTCACTCATTGCCTTATTTAATCCTGCAAGTTTATTGTCGTTGTGAGAGGCTCAATCCTGAGTATTTATACCCTGTGGCAACGGTGTAAATACTCAGGATTGAGCCGGAATTCAAGGCGAATTCCGGCTCATCAGTCTTTGCCGTGTATTAAGACGCGACCCAGGATTCAAAGCGCTCGCGCAACTCGTCAACATGATCGGCCCACCAGGCCACATCCTTCAAGATGGTGTGCTTGGCGTTCGCCGGTGCCGTTGGCATATGCGGGCCCATCTCGATACCCAGCTCTGCGTGCTTGCCCACCAGCGGCGCCGATGAAGCGCGCGCAGGGCCGTACGAAATGTACTTGGCCTGATCCGCCAGACGCTGCGTATCGGTAGCGAACTTCAGGTATTTCATGACTTCAGCCATATTTGGCGCTCCTTTTGGAACAACCCAGCCGTCCAGTGCAAAGAGCTGCCAGTCCCACATCATGCCGATGGGCTGCTTGTTCTCTTCGATCGCGGCAAACAAACGACCGTTATAGGCGGATGCCATAACCACTTCGCCGTCTGCGAGCAGCTGACCGGGTTGTGCACCTTTAGTCCACCATACGACCTGATCCTTGATGGTATCCAGCTTGGCAAAGGCGCGATCCACACCTTCTTCTGTATCCAGTACGTCATAGACGTCAGCCGCATCGACACCATCGGCGATCAATGCCCATTCCAGGTTACCCATTGGGTGTTTCTGCAGTGCGCGTTTGCCCGGGAATTTTTTCAGGTCAAACACATCGTGGATAGTCGTAGGGCCTGGTTTTAATATATCCGTGCGGTATCCAAAGGTAGTCGAGAAGACGATCTGTGGAACGAAACACGGTGAAACAGCGGCGGCCGCACCAAAATCATCCTTTGCTGATGTGCCGTCTGGCGCAGGCAGGAAGTCCTTGTCGTAATCAAATTCTACCAGCAAGCCTTCGTCGCACAGAGCGATCGCCACATCGGGCTCCACGTCGACCAGATCCCAGGACATATTGCCGGCTTCTGCCTGAGCGCGAATCTTGGCCGCTGCCTCTGCCGAAGAGTCGTCGTTGATTATTTTGACGTTGGGATTCTTGGCCATATAGGGGTCATGGTAAGCCAGTTGCTGACTCTTGGTATAAGCACCACCCCAGGAGACGACAACCATTTCGGTCTCGGCTGAAGCGGCTGTGATACCCGCTGAACCGACCGCAATCGCGGTTGCCAGCATGGTGTGTTTAAATACGTTATTCATTTCTATTTTCCTCGGTCATTAAATTGTATTTTAATTTTCATATTATGAAGCGCCTGATCCAGTAAGAATTCGACGCTTTACTACTCTAGTCATGCAATCTGACCATACCGAACTTAGTCCGTCGGATCCAGTGCACGACAATCTTCTGTGGACCAACCTATATTTACCGTGCCACCTTGGGCAACTTGGGGATGAGCCGTAGAATTCGGAATTTTGACAATAAAGTCATCACGCCCGCAAACCTGCATGCGGGTGCGGATGTGGTCGCCCAGATAAATCAGTTCCAGTGCTTTTGCCTCGAAATTATTCTCGTACTTGCCCGGTTCAGGGCTGACTTCGACTCGTTCTGGACGCAACGACATCGTTGTGCGCTGGCCTTCACCCGCAATATTGACCTGTTTGGCGATAATTTCAGATCCGTCGTCGGCCTTGACCTTACAGGTTTCACCATTGGCGCTGGTGACGGTTCCCAGCAAGCGGTTATTATCGCCTATAAAATCTGCGACGAAAGCATTGGAGGGTTTTTCGTATAGTTCATCGGGCGGCGCCAGCTGTTGCACCACTCCATCGTCAAATACCGCGACGCGATTTGACATGGTCAAGGCTTCGCTTTGATCATGTGTCACGTACAAAACCGTAACCTGCAGAGTTTCGTGTATGTGCTTGATCTCGTATTGCATCTGTTCACGCAGATTTTTATCCAGTGCACCCAGCGGCTCATCCATCAGCACTACGTCCGGGTCAAATACCAGGGCACGCGCGACGGCGACCCGTTGTGCCTGACCGCCGGATAGCTGCCCTGGACGGCGGTTGGCGAATTCACCAAGCTGCACCATGTCGAGCGCTTTGGTAACCTTTGTCTCACGCTCTGATTTACCCATGCCGCGCACTTCCAGTGGGAAAGCAAGATTTTCACCCACCGTCATGTGCGGGAAAAGCGCGTAGTTCTGAAACACCATGCCGATGCCGCGTTTATGTGGCGGTGTTCGATTGATAGGGTTGCCGGAAAGATAAATCTCGCCACTGGTAGCGGGCTCGAAACCCGCGAGCATCATCAAACAGGTCGTTTTCCCCGAGCCTGATGGGCCGAGCATGGTTAGAAATTCTCCTCGTTCCATATCCAGATTGAAGTCTTTGACGACGAGAGACTCGCCATCGTAACTTTTTTGGACATTTTCGAAGCGAACCAGAACGTCGTTCGCAGGTGGCATAGTATTTTTTTATGTTTTATGTTTAGAGCGAGAAACCGTAGCGCATCTAATTTTTGAAGTCAATTCCCAACCTGCCCACGGTTGTTAAAGGCTGGTTAGTATTTTTGACAATACACGTGGATCTCCCCGGGAGTTGGGTCAATTGTGCACGCGTGGATTAATGTCGCATTCGGCGTGGACATGATATCCCGCATCCTCCAGTCGGGATCGAGGTTGGTGAAGGGTATGGGTAGAGTCACTCCCCGCTGACTTGCGTTTAAATGACGATGAGATCGAGTTCCTCGGAGCAAACTGGTTGGGCTCCATTTTTACCAATAATTGAAGTACGACCCAGCGACTGGGACAGCCCATTCACAGAATTTGGAAGAATGAGGTGGACAAAGAACACCATGCCCGCCCGTATTATGACCGGGTTATCCTCGTATATCATTGGCCAGTCCATCCAGTTGGGCCCGTAGCAGGCGCCAAGCGAATAGCCAAAAGCATGGAACCGGTCCTCGCCGTAACCGGCACTGCCGAGCAAGCGGGCACCAGCCTCGTAGACCTCGCCTAATGCCCGCCCGGGCCTGAGCGCCTCTTCGCAGGCAAGCAGGGCATCCTTGCATGCCTTATGTCTTTCAACATGTTCCGGGTCCGCTTCACCAATCACAATGGTTTGCATCGCGACAGCATGGTAGTGCCTGAAGACGCCTGCATATTCGAGGGTAAGCTGATCTTGCGGGTCGAGCGTTCGCCGACCCGAGTGATAACGGACCAGTTGGGCATACGGCCCAGACCCGATGATAAATTCGCAGGCCGGATAGTCACCGTCACCTGCGAGCACCACTGCCTGCATGGCAGCCAGAATGGTGGCCTCGCTCGCGCCTGGCTCAGCCAGGCGTATTGCCTCCTTAAGCGCGGCATCACTCAGCTCACCGGCACGGCGAACGTATTCAAGTTCAGCTGCGGACTTAATTACGCGTTGATGGGTCACGAGATAGGAAGCATCGACAAGGGTAACAACGCCTTTCAGAGCGGCATGCAGCTTGTTGCTGTTAGCCGCTGTGAGGCCGTAAGACTCAAGTTCAACGCCCAGTTTCTTAGCCGACAAACCTTTGCATAAAAGCAGGTCGCGTAAATCCTGCGACGGGTTTGCATCTTCGTGATCCTGCCAGATATGGATTTCATCAATGATACTGGTTTGCTGCGCCTGCAGCAGGTCTGGCCTGCGGGTCAACAGGAACATTGACCCGTCAACGCCCAGATAGAGACATTGAAAGAATACAAAACCGATGGTGTCATAACCGGTCAGGTAATACATGCTTTCCTGTCGGAACATCAGCAAGCCATCAAGGCCTTCGTTCTGCAATTTCGTGATCGTAACCGCGCGCCTGTCGGCCAGTTCGTCTGCTTCAAAATGAATCTTCATGGTCAGTGCCTACAGTTCCATATTTTTTGTTTTGCTTCGTAATGCTTGGCATGGTGGGAATATCATCCCTCCACCTTCACACTCCATAGTGGTATTCGTCTGTCCGGTCGATGCAAGTGCCGAAGCACCTGGCCTGGACATCGATACCTATCCAGCAGGTTGCTGCAATCTGCAAAACTTATCACCATCGATGGAAAGGTGGCGATCTTCGCCACGCTCGTCAAAACCGTGACGACGGTAAAAGCGTTCGGCAGCCTGATTATGTCCATGCACCATCAAGTCCAGGTAGCGGGCTTGCCATAGTTGTCCGGCGCTGATTGTAACCTGCTGCAACAATCGGGTCCCCAGGCCAACATCGCGGCAGTCACTCGATACCCACAGGTCCTGCAGGTAAACCCCCGGCTGACCGCGCGTGGTTGAAAATACCGGGAAGAAAAGCGCGAGACCTACGTGCTCCCGTTGCCGCGAAGCAATCAGGCAACGAAACAGCGAATTTGCACCGAAACCGTGATCACGAATATCCTCGAGGCGGCATCGAAAGCTGTCGCCATCACCCAGATCCCGGGCAAGCTGGATTAACATGGCCAGTATGGTATCGCAGTCTGCCGCGACCGCCTGTCGTATATCGATATCATCCATCACAAATCGCTGAGCATGATTTCAATCCCGGGTATATTTATCCAGTCCGCACCAGTCGGCGATAAACAGTGCGATCGCCTGGGTTACGCGGCGCACGGATTCCAGTTTGACACGTTCATTGAAGCCGTGAATCGACTCGGCGGTCGGGCCGTACACCAGTGCCGGTGTATCCGCGTAGAGACCGAAGAAGCGAGCATCGGTAGTTGCCGTTATCGGCATCGATTGCAACTCGTCTCCGGTGACCCTGTGGTGGGCCTGTTCGAGTATTGCCTGCGCCTGATACGCCTCGGGCTTGTCGTGATCGGCCAGCGAGTAGCCCTCTGCGAGAAAGCCGTGATAAGAAATTTCCGGAGGATTATTGCGTAAATAACGGTCCTCCCTGGCAGCCTCCAGTACGCAGTTTTCGATTTCACGGCGCGCGGCATCGATATCCTGCCCGGGATAAATGCCCATGCGTACATCGAAACAACACCAGGCGGGTACGCTCGACGGCCAGTCGCCGCCTGCGATACGACCTATATTCAGGTTGAGTGGGTGCTCGACATGCGCGTAGCGCGCATGTCTGGGTTCAGCGGCATTCCAGTCTTCCTCGAGCCGTCTCAGTGCAGCGATCAACGGAATCGCCGCTTCGATCGCGTTGACACCACTCGAGGTCTGCATCGCGTGCACCGGGGTTCCCCTCAGGTACACCTGCATCCAGATAATGCCTACCTGAGATG
>Ga0265303_10001444_pt1 | contig 14616 bp, 11 predicted proteins | sample Helome_2_FD_192494 | JGI IMG/M metagenome (GOLD analysis project Ga0265303, IMG submission 192494) | Marine sediment microbial communities from subtidal zone of North Sea - Hel_20160317 (Illumina Assembly) | ecosystem: Environmental > Aquatic > Marine > Subtidal zone > Sediment ... | reverse complement strand
TGCTTCGTCCGAGCACGAATCGGCTTTTTTGGCTTTGTCCGTGCAAAAAAATACCCGCAGCGAACTGCGGGTATTTTTTTCTCAAAGGGCCCAGACTGGTTACACAGTCTCCGGGGTTGCCCCGCCGGCCCAGGATCGACCTAGTAGTTTAACCTTAACGCAAGGTAATAGGTGGTGCCGGTGTCGTACGTGGCCGGATAGGTATTGCCGTTGCCAAGGGCCGGACCTGCACCCGAGAAGATCGGAGGATCCTCTCCGAACAGGTTCAGCACCGTGGCGCGAAGCTGGATGTTGTCGTTGGCCTGCCAGATGGCGGCCAGATCTATGTAATTGACCGAATCCAGTTTATTCTCGAGCTCATCATTCTCGTTGTCGTTATCGACCGAAGCCATGTAACGCCAGGTCAGGTCTATGTTAACCGACCAGGGAGTCATCCAACTGAATAACGCGCGGTGGCGATACTCGGGGTTGACGGGAGCGAGGGTGCCAGCACAGTTGTTACCAAATTTGCCGGCACACTCAACTTCATCGGCACCAGGGAACGGAACAAAGCTCAACGAATCGAGATACGTCGAAGCGTAGTCCACACGGAAGCCATGATCCCCAGCGTCCCAATCGTAAATGACCTGGAAGTCAATACCGCTGGTTGAGAGCTCAGCGATGTTGATGTTGGTCTGCTGGAAGCCGACACCGGGACTTCCGGAAGCCAGCGTGCCGTTAAAGGAGTTACGGGTTATCAGGCTGCAGAATGTCGGATCCCCGGTGGCAAGACAATTGTCGAGAGTGGTCTGCGCGGAGATACCGGCCTGGATGGCGTCGTCGACGGTAATGTCGAACCAGTCCACGCTAATGGACAGACCACTAGCAAAGGTCGGCTCCCACACGAACCCGACGGTCCATGTATCTGCCTCTTCCGGATCGAGAAACGGATTGCCGCCAGTCAGTGACTGGGTCTGGCCCGAAATCACGTCAAAAATCGAACCGTACTGAGCCGCGGTCACGCCGGTATTCGCGCACGTCGCGAGTGACGCGATCGGCGCATCGGAGGCACAGGGGTCGAACAATTGAACGCCGTTGGCGTTGGTGCCCGCCGGATTGAGGTTTGGCAGGTTGGTGTTCTGCCCGGTGTACAGCTCAATCACATTCGGTGCCCGCACGGCGCGCTGATACCCGGCGCGCACCCGGAGCTGATCAATGGGCGTCCACGCCAGCGAGAAGCCGTAGGTATTGGTGTCGACTGAAGATGACGTGTTGTTGCCCTCTCTGTCGTAGTCCGAATAGCGGTACTGACCGCGGAATGTGAGCTCCTGAATCCCGGTAACCCCAGTCACGATAGGTATCTCCCACTCAGTGTAGAATTCGCTCACCTCGACCTGACCCGCAACCGCGAGGGTCGCCCCGCCGACGCCCGTGAAACCACCGCCCGGGACCTGGCTGATCTCGTCGGGCCGCGAGGAGAGTTCGTCCCTGCGGTACTCAAGACCCGCCAAGAAGCGGATGCCGTAGTCGGCCCACGGTATTTGCCAGCCATATTCGCCGAGGTCGGCCTGAACGTTAGCACCGTAGATCGTCTGCTTGGTCGAACCGTTCACGATCCCTATCCCTTGGAGCCAGTCGGTCTGTGCCTGGGTAATGGCAGTCTGGCCATTTATCCGCTGGAAGGGGTTGTAGGGGACACAGCCAGCCGCCCTGGCCGCCGAGTCCATGCAGACCACATTGCCGGCCCCATCGTCGATCGCCAGGAACGCCTGGTTGAGGTTTGCGATGATGAAGTCGTTCGTGGACTCGCTCTGGTCGCGGGTTTCCGAGACCTGGGCAAAGGCTTCATAGCCCCAGATATCAGCGAAGCTTCCGCGAACTCCGGCGATGAGGCGCAACGCGGAGTTCTCGAGGCGGGAATTTCGCGGGCCGCCCTCGACGTTGCGGTGTGATGCGCCGAGGTTGCTCATAATCGTGCCGTTATCGATATCATCTTGAGAACAGCCAAAGATATCGGTCGCCAGATCTACAGGGCTAGTCCGGATAAACGGATTGTTGCAGTTGATGGCGTAGCTGGACGACCCGAAGGAGGCGGTCTCCGCAATCTGCGCATCGCTGAAATTGTTGACGTACGACACATCGAGGAATGCCTCGTGGCCGTCAGCAAACTCGTAATGAGACTTGGCGTAGATCTGGTAGCGCTCCGAGGGGCGCTGGAAAAAGTTCCTCAGGCCGAAGTTGTAGGTCTGCGAGGGTCCGCCCGAGTAGTTCTCCACGGTCCCGTCCTCAAACTGGAAGGCCGAACCGCCGGGACCGAAAAACCGCCGGAAGTTCGAAGAGCCGATACAGCCGTAGCCACCGAAGCTTTGAGATCCGTCGTCCTGGCCGAGCGCACACCCGGAGAAGATACGATCAGCCTGCACGACGCTCTTGCGATTCTCGTAAGAAGCGAACACGGTCGCATTGCCACGCCCGTCCGCGCTATTCAACCCAATGATCGCGTGAAAATTATTCTCCCTCCCGTCGGAGCTGCTGCCGGGCACCGGCTGACCACCGGCCTCGAGAACACTTTCCCAGAAGCTGTCGTTGTTGTTGTTGTACTGTTGACCCCACTGATAGCCGAACTCGACGCCTTCAAAATCTCGCTTGAGGATGAAGTTGGCGACGCCGCCAACTGCGTCAGAGCCGTATACCGCCGAGGCGCCACCGGTCAGGATGTCCACGCGCTCAACGAGCTGCATTGGAATGACGTCCACGTTGGCAGGGCTGGATTGCGACGAGCCATAGGGAAGCCGAAAGCCGTCGACCAGCACCAGCGTGCGCCGCGCACCCAGACCACGCAGATTAAGCTGCGCGGTGCCTGTAGCGCCGTTCGCCAACTCGCCAGCCTGGGCGGCAAACACCTGTGGCATAATGTTGACGAAATCCTCGACGCGGACATTGCCGCGGATGTCGGCTTCTTCGCCGGACACGCTCAGCACGGGAGTAGAAGAGGCGAGGTTCGGGTTATCCTGGAGTCGCGAACCAGTGACGACCACTTCCTCTATATACATCTCTTCCTCGTCCGTATTCGCATCCTGATCCTGAGCCACCGCCGCCATGGGCACTGCCACCAGGCTGAGTGCCAAAGCGGTTCCCAGTCCTTCTCTAAGGGCTTTAGTTAAATGATTTAGGTAATTTCTCATCTGTCAATTCTCCCAAAATAATTTGGTCTGTTAATTATTTTTCCTACTAAATATCCCGTTACAAACCAGTAAAAACATAAGCCGGCTTCGGGTTCTCCGCCAACTAATAGAGCATGGTAGCATCGCCTTGAATATAATTAAAGTTTTGTTAATTACTTATTAAGATGATGTTAAACGATGAAAGTGATCGTTAAGACTTCAAAGCCGGACAATGGTGATGACCTCTCCCCGCGCTATTTTTCAACAACTTCTTTCGAGTGCTCCTTGACGTGGGCTTTCAGGTCAACGAAAATTTTCGCAGCGATCACCACAATCAGCACGAGTTCCGTTTGCCCCAGTACCAGTGACAGGCCACCGCCGAAAATCAATACCAGGTGCATGAACACAATGCGGGCGTAGGGTTCGGACATCTGCCCACTAACCGTGCGTCCCTTGTATTCTCCTCTTCCCAGGAAATTATTCAAAAACGAATAGGCGTGGCTGATCGCCAGGGCTAACAGGGCCGGCCACAGGACCATAAACAGCCTGGCTACTTCGGCCAGGTCACCGCCGCTGTCGTTCATGTTGTCAGGACCCTTGACGAAAATCATGTAAATGAACAGGAAATGGACTGCCATGAATCCGCCGAAATGGCCCAGAAAAAACGGTCCTGCAGCGAGTGCGAACCAGCGCCCGATCACGGCGATCTTGCACACGTTGAAGAAACCGATGATGGCGCTCTCCGCCCAGTACAGCACCATGACATCACTCAGCTTCCAGCCCAGGAACACCGCTCCTGCCACGGGTACCAGATTGGCGATAATCAGCGCCAGGCTCGAAGGGGATGAGAGGGTTAACGGCTTTCCCTGTCCAATGGTGGCGTCGATAACCGGCGCGATCTCTTCACTGTCATCTTCGGTATTCCGGAGCCCCTCGATTTCACCCGGTAGCGCTTTTCCACGGCGTATGAACTGGCCGCTGGCCATGTGTATGCCGTTTTTAACTTCGTTCATTTCGTCACTTTGGACATCTGACCCAAAAGACCCCTGGTTCGCGCCGTAGTCAAAAACGAAGTGCTGTCCCCGCCAGGACTTACCGGATTTTTTCGGCGGCTCTTCGATGCGCAGGTTCCGCATGTGGGCAACGTCATACACTGCAACCAGTCTCAACAGTGGTAGCCCCAGACCGAGTTCGACCTTGCCGGGTAAAGCCTCCAGCGTTTCCCGGCCAAACAGCATCAGCACAAGAATCCCGGTCAATAGCAGGGGCGCAACAGACCAGCCCAGCAGCCAGGCGCTCAGAAACAATGCAGCCACCAGGTCGAACAGCGAGTCGAACCGGCTCCATTCGCTACTCGCCTGGCTGAATGTGGTCACTGCGGGGATCAGAAAAATGACGTCCATCACGGCGACAACGCCGATGGCAATCCATGAACGGCGGAATTGCCATACCCTTTGATATCCGGCCTTTTCATTGCTGAGCCGGAAGCCAAGCCTGAAACCGGGCCTTAGCCCTTTTCTGATCATGTATCCATTATAATAGCTGTAGGGTTCATCACCATGAACAGCCCGGAGGTCCATCCCTTGGCTTCACCAAACCGGTCTCGATTACTGCAGGCGCTGCAACAAGCCGTTCCGGCTGACATCCTGCTGGACTCCAACGAAGCCATGAAGCCTTTTGAATGCGACGCACTGACGATGCACCGCAAGACGCCCTTGCTCGTGGCCTTGCCGGAAAACGTGGAGCAGGTGAAACAAATCCTGCAAATCTGCCACTCTATGGATGTACCGGTGGTGACACGTGGCGCCGGTACCGGGCTGTCCGGCGGTGCCCTGCCCCACGACCAGGGCCTGCTGCTGGTCTTGACCCGACTGAACCGAATCATTGACATCGACGCCCACAACCGGACGGCCCGGTTGCAACCCGGCGTACGCAACCTCGCGATCAGCGAAGCCGTGGTGGAACACGGACTCTACTACGCCCCCGACCCTTCGTCCCAGATCGCCTGTAGTATCGGCGGCAACGTAGCCGAAAATTCCGGCGGTGTGCATTGCCTGAAATATGGCCTGACAGTACATAACGTGCTCGAAGTTCACGTGCTGACCATGGAAGGCGAAGAACTGGTGCTGGGCAGCCCTGCGCTGGACGCTCCGGGATACGACCTGCTGGCGCTGATCAACGGCTCGGAGGGCATGCTGGGCGTGATCACCGAAATCCTGGTGCGCTTGCTGCCCATCCCGGAAACTGCCCGGGTGGTATTGGCTGGATTTGGCAGCATCGAGCGTGCAGCAGCTACGGTCAGCACGATCATTGCAGCAGGCATCATTCCTGCAGGGCTGGAAATGATGGATCGCCTGTCTGTCAAAGCTGTTGAAGCCTTCAATTCACCAGGTTACCCGCTCAATGCTGAAGCAGTCCTGTTGTGTGAACTGGATGGCGGTGAAGCCGAAGTAAACGAGCAGATGAAAGCCGTGCAAGACATCCTCATGCAGCACCAGGCTACCTCGATAACCGTGTCATCAAGCGAGGCGGAACGCCTGAGACTATGGCAAGGCCGCAAAAACGCTTTCCCCGCCGTCGGCCGGATCCGACCGGATTATTACTGCATGGATGGCACCATTCCGCGCCGTAAATTGCCGGTGGTGTTGGCAAAAATTGCAAAATTTTCAGAGCAGTATGGACTGCAAGTCGCGAATGTATTTCACGCGGGGGACGGCAACCTGCACCCATTGATCCTTTATGACGCCAACCAGCAAGGCGAACTGGAGCGGGCTGAAAAACTGGGCACCGATATCCTGACCCTGTGTATCGAGGCGGGCGGTACCGTGACCGGTGAACACGGCGTCGGCATGGAGAAAATTGATTCGATGTGCGAACAGTTCAGGCCCGCCGAACTGGCACAGTTCCATGCCCTGAAACAGGCTTTTGATCCGCAAGGCCTGTTAAACCCCGGAAAAGCCGTGCCTACTTTGCACCGTTGCGCTGAACTTGGCGCCATGCACGTGCACGGGGGCAGGCTGCCCTTCCCCGATCTGCCCAGGTTCTGATCGGTGAATATCGAGCAACTCATTGTAGATAAGGTGACCGCCGCGGTTAATTCCGGCACGGCACTGTCCATCCACGGCGGAAACAGCAAAGCATTCTATGGCTATTGCACACAAGGTGAACCTCTGGATGTCTCGGGACACCGCGGCATCGTGGAATACGATCCAGGCGAGTTGATACTGACCTGCAGGGCGGGTAGCCGCTTGTCCAGCATCCGTGGAACCCTGAGAGAAAACGGGCAGCATTTACCATTCGAACCCCCCGGCTTCGGCGATTCCGCCACCATTGGGGGCACTGTAGCCTGTGGGTTTTCCGGTCCTGCGCGACCCTGGAAGGGCAGCCTGCGTGACTACCTGCTGGGTGTAAAGATGGTCAACGGCACCGGTGAAGTGGTTCAGTATGGCGGCCAGGTGATGAAAAATGTCGCGGGCTACGACATGTCCCGTCTGCTGGCCGGCTCCATGGGGACACTGGGTGTCCTGCTCGAAACTTCATTCAAAGTGTTACCGTTACCGGCCCGGGAACTGACCCTGGACTTCCATTGCAGCCAGGCTGAAGCAATTGAAAGAGTAAACCGCTGGTCGGGCATGCCGCTGCCGCTTTCCGCAGCATTCTGGCTGGATGGTTTACTGAAAATCCGCCTGTCGGGTGCTGCATCGCAGGTCGATCGCGCAGCAGAGGACCTCCATGCTGACAAGACCGGTGAGGATGTAGAGTGCTGGGTTGATCTGCGCGAGCACTCAATGCCGTTTTTTGGCCAAACCGGAGACCTGTGGCGTCTGTCCCTGCCGCCTGCAACGCCACCGCTCGAACTGGCTGGTGACAGCCTGCTGGACTGGGGCGGAGCACAACGATGGTGCTACACGCAAACACCGGCCGACTCTATCCGCGAGATGGCTGCCAAAGCGGGTGGGCACGCTACACTTTTTCGCGGGGATGGGGATAGCGTTGGGGATGGGGAGAAGTTTCACCCGATTGCTCCGGCGCTCGCGCTGATGCAAACCCGGATCAAGCAGGCGCTGGATCCTGACGGCGTGTTCAATCCAGGCCGGATGAACCGGGACTGGTAATGCAGACGTTCCTCAGCAAAGCATTCAAAGATAACGACGAAGGCCGCGAAGCGGACGAAATCCTCCGCTCCTGTGTGCATTGCGGTTTCTGTAATGCAACCTGCCCAACCTACCAGTTGCTGGGTGACGAACGCGATGGTCCACGTGGCCGCATTTACCTGATCAAGGAAATGCTGGAACAGAACACGGCCAGCCGTGAAACACAACTGCACCTGGACCGCTGCCTGACTTGCCGGGCCTGCGAAACCACCTGCCCTTCCGGGGTTCAGTACAACCGCTTGCTGGAGATTGGCCGGGCCGCCGTCGAGACACATGTTAAAAGACCCCTGGAAGAAAAAATAAAGCGTGAGGCCCTGTTGCATACGGTGCCGGAACCGGGTCGGTTCCGGCTGTTACTGAAACTCGCGGGACTGGTCAGCCCATTGCTGCCTGCTGAGTACAGGAACTCGATTCCTGCTGTGGAGCCAGGCGTTCCGGATTGGCCATCAAACGTCCATCAACGCAAAGTACTTTTACTGACCGGCTGTGCCCAATCGGTAACCGCCCCCCGGATCAACCTGGCCGCAGCCCGGGTACTGGACCGCCTTAGCGTGCAAGCGCTTCCCGCAAATGGCTGCTGCGGCGCACTCAGCCATCACCTGTCAAAGCGGGAAAAAACCCTCACCACCCTGCGTAGAAATATAGATGCCTGGTGGCCTGTTATCGAAGACGGCGCCGAAGCCCTGTTGTTGACGGCCAGTGGCTGCGCACCGACGGTTATGGACTATGGCCACCTGCTGCGGCAGGATCGTGACTACGCTGACAAAGCCAGGACAATATCTTCCATCGCACAGGACATTTCGATGTTCCTGGGAAATGAAGACCTACAACTGCCACCAGCAACAGCGGCCGCTGAGGCGCCAATCGCCTTCCATTGCCCATGCACTTTGCAACACGGCCTGAAAGGCGCCGGCCGGGTCGAAGCCTTGCTATCCAGGCTTGGATTCCAGCTCACTAAGGTGCAGGACGCACACCTTTGCTGCGGCTCTGCAGGCAGCTATTCCGTACTCCAGAAAGACCTCTCACGCCAGTTACTGGAACGTAAGCTCGCCTGCCTGGAAAAAGAGCAACCAGCGCTCATCGCCACGGCAAATATCGGTTGCCTGTTGCATTTGCAAAGCGGCACAGACCGGCCTGTGAAGCACTGGATTGAACTACTGGAATAATCGGCAGATAGTATTGTGTTGTCAGCCGTTCGGTGTCTGTATATCACCACTGACTTTTGTCGCAGTAACATCACCGCTGCTGTCTGCCAGCACAGTAAAATCTCCACCCACATTTTTCGCCGTGATATCACCGGACGAATCCCGTTCAACGGTGAAGTCCCTGCCAATGTCAGTGAACCGGATGTCGCCAGAACTGTCGCGAATGATCAGCACTGAACCTTCGACATCCCGACCGCGAATATCTCCTGAGCTGTCGGATTCAACCGTAACATCGCCTTCGATATCGCTCAGGACGATATCACCCGAAGAATCAGAAAGCGTTACCGAACCGCCGATATCCTCGATCAGGATATCTCCGGAACTGTCCTTGATATGAACACTATCGACAGCGGCAATTTCAACATCACCCGAGCTGTCTTTAACATCCAGTCGAACACCGTTTGGCACTTCAATTTCCAGATCAATATAGGCATAGGTCTGTCCCAACAGCGACCATGAGTCAGAAATTTCCGGAAGTTGCACAACGATTTCAGCTTGCTGGCCTGCCAGCACATCGATCCGGGATTCCGCCAGCCATTCTTCTTCGGAAACGCAGACACGTCCGCGAATGGTTGCTGTCGAAACGTCCCTGGTGCCTTCTATATCCAGGTCGCCCGCGGCAGCCAGAATAATGAGCAACTCGCTCCCTGTCAGGTCAAGTTCCTGCTCGATGTTCTTTTCGTATTTGCAATTCCACGCCTGCAGACTGGTGGAAAACAGGCAAACGCACAGTAAAAGGAATTTGTTCATCATCTGCACTCCGAAATGAATGGACTGTTACATGAGAGGTGCAAGAATGAAGCCAAACAGATGCTCACCAGCGAAAGTAGTCTGTATCCTCTTCTTCGTTACGCCAGAATTGCCTCGATTCCGACTTACCGTAGAAGAACTCCAGGCGCAAGCGGATCCCGGGATTGAATTTGTAATCGTACTCTTCATCAAAGGAAACCTGTGGCACGATTTCGTAGTAGAGCCATTTGTGGCGAGTCTGCTTACGGTACCGCAGTGCCAGGGTATATCTGTCTACGTGGGTGTCCGGCCGGGTGTGGAATACGGTCGAGAACTCGTATTGAAGCCCGCTCAGCTGGGTCAGGTTTTGGGTCAGGATACTGCTGACCCGGGTGCGGTAGCCGATCTCGTCCGCGTCCTCGCCGCGCCATCGGCCATCAAAAGTCTGGCGAAAATACAGACTGTCTGAAAGCAGCCGGTTCAGATCAAGGCGGGAATTGAATTGCCAGTAATTGTTGGTCTGCCAGCGTATCGATTGAGTGAAGCGATACGACCCTTTTTCACCCACCGTATCCCTGAAGCGAAACCTCGGGCCAAGGAAAAAAGCAAAGTCATTGAATTTCATACCCACGGAAATGCTGGTGTTCCAGCGGGATGATTCGTTCATGAAAAACTGCAGACCCAGGATGCCGTCATCAGTCGAATCATCCACAGAATCGTCAAAATCGCTATCCTCATCGACTCCCGCGACCAAACTGACGCGGCGGCCCAGGTTGGGAAGGTTCACCCGGGCCCTGAACCGGAACTTCGCTTTCGAGCCCTGTTCTTTGCGGTAATAAAACTCCGGCCGCAGCCTGACCTCGCTGTAGGCAGCTTCCGCTGCGTAATTTGGATCGTTAAAAAAACCATCTACCCACAGTGAGGCTCTCTCAATCCGCGTATCCACGTATTCCTTATGAGCATCAATCCATGGCTCTTCTTCAATATCAGCACCGGCCTCCACATCGGCCTCGTTTAAGAGCTCATCCAGAGCCGTTTCTTCCTCACTTGGGAGCGTTTCAACCGCATCGGCGCCAGTCTCAGCAGCCCGCGCGGAAAATGAAAGAAACACCAGGATAATAATGAGTCCAGACCGCAAGAGTTTTGCCCGTGAGCGAATGTAAGTACGTCGTATGTTAAGGTAGCCGCCCCGACAAAAGAACAAAAAATTGTCTGACATCCATATCATCCGTCACCGCATCATGTACATGCTTGGCCTGATCCTTGCTGGCGAAGCCATCTATGCACTTCCTTTTCATGTCACGCGGTTTTTCCGGCCAACGGTACTTGAAGTATTTGACCTGACCAACACCCAGCTGGGCACGGCCCAGGCTGTCTATGGAATTGTCGCCATGCTGGCTTATTTTCCGGGCGGCCCATTGGCTGACCGGTTCCCGGCTCGCAAATTACTGGCCTGGTCACTCTGGACAACCGCGGCGGGCGGCTTGTATATGGCAACTATGCCCGGATTCCAGGGTGCCATGATGATCTGGGGCTTTTTTGGTATTACCACGATCCTGCTGTTCTGGGCAGCCTTGATCAGGGCGACCCGCGAATGGGGGGGAGCAGATGAGCAGGGCCGGGCATTCGGATTCCTGGAAGGCGGACGAGGCGCGCTCGCTGCGTTTCTGGCAACCCTGGGCGCAGCGCTGTTCGGGCTGATGTTTCCGGAGGGTTATGCGAGTGCCAGCCCGGAAGGAAAACGACTGGCGTTGAGCCTGATCATCTATGGCTATTCGGCAGTTACTGCTGCAACGGGTGTTTTTGTCTGGTTTGTTTTATCGGATGGACACCCCGGTGGACAGCCAAACCTTGATAGGTGGAAGCCAGCCAGCGAAAGCACCTGGACGCACGTCATGCGTGTGTTGCGCATGCCTTCGGTCTGGCTCACTTCGGTCATCGTGGTTTGTTCCTACGTTGGCTACAAAGGCTTCGACAATTATTCACTGTTCGCGGTGGAGGGGTTCGGTATGGGCGAGGTCGAAGCGGCCGGCATTGCCGCAATCGGGGCGTGGATGCGCCCTATAGCCGCCGTGGCAGCCGGCCTGCTGGGCGACCGTTATCTGGTGTCCCGCATGACCGTAATCTGTTTTGCCGTCCTGCTGGCTTCGCAGCTGTTCTTTGCCATGTTCACACCGGAGCCTGGTGTGGGCTGGGTTTTGCTGGGCAACATCCTGATCGGCAGCTCTGCGATTTTCGGCTTGCGGTCCCTGTATTACGCCCTGTTTGAAGAGTCAAAAGTACCCGCTGCCGTGACCGGAACCGCGGTTGGCCTGGTGTCTGTAGTCGGCTATACGCCCGATATTTTTGTCAGTTACGTTGGTGGCGTTTTGCTGGATAATTCACCCGGCCTGACAGGCCATCAGCATTACTTCTTTTTCCTCGCCGCCTTCGCCGCACTTGGCCTGGCGGTTAGTTACAAACTAATGCGCAGACTACACAGGTAATTTTTGGTTATCATAGAGTTCAAATTTCGCATAGCCGGAGCCGCGTATCTTGAAAAATATTGTCCTCGTTTTAATTGCGATAGCGCTGATTTCATCGGCCGAAGCCAAAGACCCCCTGGTGCTGAGCAACGATGTCTGGCCCCCATTTATTCTAGATGGTAGCGAACAGGGAACGGCAGAAAGGCTGGTATGCCAGGCCCTGTCACTTTCCGGCTGGCCATGTACGGTTGAGGTTAAAGACTGGGAAGTTGTGCTGCAGGAAGCCAGGATCGGGGCGATAGACGGAATTGCCGCCGCCTGGCGGAATCCGGAGAGGGAGCAATACCTGATGTTCTCCGAGCCCTATCTCAGCAACCGGATTATCCCGGTGATAAGCAACCGCAGCCTGGTTACCGTGAAATCAGCAAACGACCTGGCTGGCCTCAGGGTTGCGCTGGTAACTGACTTTGCCTATGGCGATACCATCGAGGGACTGAAGTCCGGCTTTACTGTGGTTGGAGTGAAAAATTCCCGGGACGCGCTTAAAGCGGTAAAAAGTGGCAAGGCGGACGCCGCACTGGTGGATGAACTGGTGGCGCGCGACATGCTGGATGATCCGGTGATGGAAAGCCTGATGCTGGCCGATACGGTGCTCGCGTTCCGGGACCTGCATTTTGCGGTTTCCCGCCAGAACCCACTGGCCGAAGAGATCATTGCGGACTTTCAACGCGGCTACAAGCAGATGCTTTCGGACGGTACCGTCAATGAGATACTCAATGTTGACTGGCTGGCCACCGACTTTGGCCAGGCAGGCAAACTGAACGTGGTGATGCGTAGCGGCGTCAGTCTCGATGACCTGGCATCCCCCGCCAACGACGGCGAGGTTTTCGCCCTGGAGGCTTCAGAATACGACCTGATGCGCCAGCGAAATCTGGATCCGAACCGGGTCAGTTACCAGGTAGAGGGAAAAACCTACTCCGACTTGAACATTGCTCTGGATGAAGCGTTCGGGAAAGATGCCTTGTGCAAGCACAAGGACTACACATCCCAGTTTGATTGCACCGATATGTTCAAGAAAAAATGAGCCGCTAAGCTTCTGCCGTATGTTCGGCTGTCATCGCGCGCAGTTTGCCTGCGACATCGAGACTGCACAGTGAGTAAAAATAGGATTCGTACAAACCCTGGCGCTTGAATAGCGGCGTCAGGGCGGGCTTGTCCCACGACATCAGGTTCGTATTCCCAACCGAATAGACATCTGCACTTACAGCGTCATTGCTCAGAAAGCTCAACTCTCCAACAAAATGTCCCTGCCCGAGAACGGCGACTTCGATACCGTTTTTCAACACACGGCATTGTCCATGCAAAATCAGGTAGAGCGTCTGGTTCTTCTCGCCGTCTTTCAAAAGGACATGGCCGTCCGCTACCAGTTCCTGTTTTGCGTACTTGAAAATGGGACGGACTTCATAGGGTTTCAACTCGGAAAACTTGATCTGGTAGGCGAGATTTTCATGCTCATCAAAGCTGGTCGTCCGCATCGAATACAAGAGGACCAGAAGGTTGACCAGGTTGACCGCCAGGAAACAACTCTGCCAGAACAGAGCAGACCAAAGGGGCTCGACCTGGAAATAGAAATAGGGAAAGGTCGAAACCGCAGCAATGATAGCCAGCACGCGCAACCAGACCATGCTGGTCAGCATGTAGGAGATGACATAAAGCGTATTGGCAATGAAGAAAATGACGGTGCTGTCCGTGAGGAATTCAAATGTCTGCATCAGGGCCACACCTGCAAGATTATGGGTACTGCGACATCATAACCCGCAAATGCTCAAACGCCCCGCCAATTTGAATCGGCGGGGCCATGTGTCTGTCTCTCTTTTCAGTGGTTTTACGGATCAACGAAATATCTTGATTTTCCGTACTCCATGACAATGACGTAGCTTTTTGAAAAAGCGTCGCAATCATATTTCTAATCGAGCAGGTCCTGGCCCCCATCATCCATTTTTTCGGGGCGCGTCCAGTATTTGAACTGGGGCGTCCAGCTTGCCTCGCCGATTCCGGCCATGCCAAGCAGGTTCCATATGGAGCAATACAGGTCACCGGGACCAAAAATACATGAATTCTTCCGGAAAATTCGCTCACCACGGCGCTCGTAAAGAACCGCTCCCGGCATGTTATCTGCACCTTTCATGACGGTTTGTTCCTGGATATAGTCGCCTCCGCCATGCGAAGCCACATTGAAGCGCCACCCCCGGGAATTGGCAAACTGTCTTTGAACCTCCGGCGTATCTTTTGAAACCAGTGTCAGCGAAATCACAGATTCAAGGTGGGGCACAAATCCATTGAGACCGTCAGCCCAGAGTGTGCAGTAACGGCACCCTTGCCCCATATTGTGAATAAGCAGCAATTGTTCCCGGCCGCCAAACAGGTCCAGCAGGGCTACCGGGCCATTGAGCGTTTCAAAAGTGTAATTTTTAACTTCCTGACCCTTGGACTGCTGGCGCAGTTCATTGAGTTTCGCTGTCAGTTCAAATATTTCACGTTCAAGTTTGAGAATCTCTGAAGTCATCGCTTCACCTCCAATACTTTATATTCTACATTGCTGAAATTGTCGGATTCCCATAGCATGCCAGAGCGATGAGAAGATTAATGAAAATCTCCGGATTTCTATTGCTGATCCTGTTTTTTGGCCTGACCGCGACCTGGATCTGGTTCAATGAAGAACTCCATAAAGGTCAAAAGACTGGTGCTGATCGATCCGATGGTTTTTGCGCCACCGGAAGATGACAAGGCTGGGTGAATCGACCATTCCAGTCAACGTGTTCTGGGGCCGGGAAGATCAAACCGTGCCACTGGAGTTCAGTCATAAACTGCTCGAGCTTGTTCCCCAGGCACAATTGACCATCATTGACCAGGCGGGACA
>Ga0265303_10001443_pt1 | contig 14622 bp, 14 predicted proteins | sample Helome_2_FD_192494 | JGI IMG/M metagenome (GOLD analysis project Ga0265303, IMG submission 192494) | Marine sediment microbial communities from subtidal zone of North Sea - Hel_20160317 (Illumina Assembly) | ecosystem: Environmental > Aquatic > Marine > Subtidal zone > Sediment ... | reverse complement strand
GCGGCTTTCCTCGTGTCGGTGAACCGAAGGCCCGTGCCGCAACCCAGCTGGCCATCTTCCACGCCCAAGTCGCCCTCGAAGACATTCAGGGCGCGCTCTACCCAGGCCGCGTCTTGCTCTGCGACCGCGGCACCATCGACGGCGCCGCCTTCTGGCCCGAAAGCGCGCCCGCGGGATTCTTCGAAACTCTACACACCAGCCTCGACGAAGAGCTCCGCCGCTACGACGCCGTGATCTTTTTCGAATCGGCCGCTGTCGGTGACATCTCGATCGAAGGCGGAAATCCGGCGCGGACCGAGAGCAACGAGGAGGCCCGGCACCTCGACATACGCCTCCGAGAGCTTTGGTCCAAGCACCCCAGTTTCTACTTCGTGCCGCACTCCGCCTCGTTTTTTGCAAAGCTTCAGGACGGCCTGCGACAGCTCCAGGCTATCGTGGACCACAACGGCCTGCTCGACACAGACTCATAAAATGGCCCGACTAACCCATCTATACTAAATGGTTTGGTCATGGGGATGATTTCACTTTTCGGCGGCACGCGCTCGGGCTTCGCCTTGGGGCTCACTGCGCTCTCGCTCACCCTCGTCTCGGCGCCGGCCTGCATCAGCCAAATGCAGACCGACATTGCCGCCAACCAAAAACGCCTCGACTCGCTCGAAGAAGATCTGGAGGTCAAACGAAAAGAGCTCGAGGAAGCGCTCGCCGAGGCGAGCCGAGTTCTTCGCCGCAACAGCGCCGACCAAGGGCTCCAAATCGAAAAGATCCAACAGCGGCTCGCAACGATGGAAGGCCAGATTGCGGAGCTTCGTCATGAGAGCAGCGGAACGAGCAAAGCCCAGGCCGAACAGAGCCTCGAGCTGCAGCGCAGGCTGAGCGAAGTCGCGCGTGCTGCCGGCATGGATGTGCCGATCGACTCGGCCGAGATTCCAAAGAGCAAGAGTGCGCATTGGGAGGCGCTCACGAAGGCGTATCGCGTCAACAAGTATTCCTACACACGCGGGCTCGCGCGAGCCTATGTGGAGCGGTACCCCAAAGACGAGCACGCGGACAACGCGCAGTACATGATCGGCTCCAGTTACTTGAAGCAGGCCCAGGCCGCGGCCGCGCTCGGGGAGTTCCAAAAGGTGTTGTCTACGTACCGAAGGAGTGACGCCCTCGACAAGACGCTCTACGACATGTCGAAAGCGTTCTTGGACGTGCGCTCGTGTAACGACGCAAGCACCGCGCTCAAGGCTTTGCTGAAGAACCACAAGAGGTCGAAGCTCGTACCCGAGGCTAAGAAAGATCTGCGCAGGATCCGTGCGCTTGGCGCCGCGGACTGCGACGACCGCTAGGGGCTTTCGGGCTTAGGCGGCTGCTTGAGATAGATCGGCGAGGACCAGGCTCGCTCTTGCGTCGTCGACAGGCAGTCGTCGTCGAAGGGTGTTCGATAGTCGCCATAGCAGGGGTCACAGTCTTGGCCTTCACAGCGTAGCAAACCCGCATTGACCGCCGCCGTGGGCTCTTGGATGGCCCGCACGTAGTAGAGCACCGCTCGGTCTGCAGACGCGAACCAGGGGTCGTCAAACTCGACCTGGCAAACTTCCCCGTCCGTCGGGCAGGGTAGCGTCAGCCAGGGATCCTCGATGAGATCTTCGACCGCCTCGCTCTCGTCCAATTGCCGTTGGATACGAACCACCTCGATGCGCGTGATGCTGCGACGCTCGTCCGAAGGATGGTAGCACTCTCCGGCGCAAATTCGGTCGATGCGCTCCGGCCCGAGCGCCTCGGTGACCTCGTCGGGGCAGCCGGGGAGCTGGGCAAACGCACCCGCGGCGCGAACCCGAAACCTCGGAGTCCCATCGAAGGCGAGCTGACTCCCCATCGGAACACGGTCCTCCGCAGCGTTGATGAGATCGAACCAGAGCAAGATCCGGTCGCCCGACGTCCCGTAGACCTCCCGGTCGAATACGGCCTGCCAAATCGCATCGCGCGTCCGCTCCTTGGCGTGCACCGCGACGAGGCCTCCGGTGAGAAAGAACGATGCTTGGCGCTCGAGCCACACGCGACGAAACGGAGGCCTGGCGAACACCGCCTCCGGGGAAAGCGCCACCGACTCATCCGACTTTTCCGCATCGTCGAACAGCAACTCTCGCCACTCTTCATTCACCACGCCGCGTGCCTCGGTCATCTTTCTACGCTCATACTCCTTATACCCCGTGCCGGGTCGAGCCGAATGGTTGTCGCTCGATGCGATCAAACCCAGAGTTGCATGCCGTGGCGGATCATCCGCTTCGAAGCTGCCGCGCGCGAGGATGTACTGCACTGAACCCCCCGGACGGTACGCATAGCTCGGCTGAAAGCAATCGGTGCACTGATCGCAGTTCCCCCACTCGCTGAGTTCGGTGCCTGGGAGAGTGAGGAAGCCCGCGACACCGACCCGAAGATAATTCGCGCGGGCAGCGGCCACGCGTTGGTCGCATTCTTCGGAAAGCGGCTCGTCGCATCGACTGCGAATAATCTCCCCTGCACGCCAACAGCAGGGCTCGAAATCATCGGTCGGCGCGGGGCAGACCCAGCGCGCTTCGGCCTCCTCGGCGGCGCGATACGTTCGATACTCCTCGGAGTTCCCGTGCCCCGAGAACACTTCGATCGCTGGCTGCCACTTCGGATTGTCCCGTTTCGCCTCGAGCTGCTTGTCGTAGTCGTACCCGGGAGGCGTGTAGAAGCCCCAGGTCGTGCCATGCGGGATCACCATGGCATCGAAGCCCCATTCATCGAGCTTTTGGAAGAGCGATTCGGGAGTCTTCGCAAATTCTCGACAGTCGGCTGGAAGGTCGGGCGAGGCTTGATCTTCGGCACAACTCGACAGGCGTGCGATCTCCCGAACGTGTTTCGCTGCGTCGTTGTACGGCTGGTTGTTCGGAAACGCTTTGAACGGGATCTTCCAGTTGGCTCGGAGCGTTTCGCGATCGCGGAAGGCCTGCGAGGCAAGGCCTGGCGCAGCGATGGGCCGACTCGGCAACCGCTCGTCGGACGTATCTTTGAAAATCACGTTGCGGTGGCCGAAGTGGCTCTCCGGCGTGGTTCCAATCTGCGTCCATTCAAAGCCGGTGAACGCGACGACATCCGGTTGCTCGCTCTGCGCATCGACGGCATTGCACTGTCGAATCGACTCACGCACCATGTCCCAGGTGCGTGGAGTCAGCGCCTCGGCGTGATCGGTGAGCGAGTAGAAGTCGAGCTGCGAGCAAAAGCGCGCGAAGTCACAGGCGTCGGCAGGGGGATGGACACCCTCGCCTCCCATCAACGGCAGGCTCCACTGGAACGCGTCCACAGACAAGGTCGAGTGCACGTGCAGATCGCCGAAGAGCACGCGTGTCTCCGAGCTGCCCGTGATGGCTCGCTGTTCATCTTGGCGCGCGCTCAAGAGGCCGCGGTCGAGCGGAGTCGCAGTGATCTCACCGTCGGTGTGAAGGTTGCCGCCTCCGTAGATGCGCCATAGCCCAAAAGCAGCCAATCCGAGGACCAAAACCGTCGCAACGCCGCCCAACTTCCAAGTCGCCATGGGGCTGGAGCATACCAGATTCGGACGTTCAGCGTGCCCAGCGAACCGTTTCGGCCACGCCGTCGATGATCTGATTTTGGTCGAGCCCGTCTTGGCCCGAAAGATAGACGCCCGGTGAGCCGCGGCGGTTCGATGAAAACGCGATCAGCCGGCAATCTCGCGAGAAGGCCGGGTCTTTGTTGTCGCCTTGGCCTTGAGTCAGCCGTGTGTACTGTTGGGTCTCGACGTTGACGGTGAAGATGTCGAAATTGCCATCGCGACCACTGAACGCGATGAGCGGCTGCTTCGCATCCCCGCACCAGACCGGCGTCTGATTGTGGTTGCCACGAAATGTGACGCGCTGCACTCTCGTGCCGTCGCGGTTCATGCTGAAGATCTGCGGGCTTCCGTGACGGTCCGATACGAACGCCAGCTTGCCGCCGGGTCCGCAGGTCGGGCTCACGTCGATCCCCCGGCTGCGGGTCAGCCGCCGCAGGCCTGATCCATCGAGATTCGAGCTGTAGATCTCGTAGTTCCCGGATCGCGACGAAGAGAAGTGCACCCGGTCGCCGCAGATGGCCGGAGCCATGCTGATGCCCTTTCCACCAATGATCCGCCTACCTCCGACCCGAGTGTTCGTGATGAACATCCCCTGCTTCGACATTCGCGTGTACCAAATCGTGCCTTGCCCGAAGGAAGGAAGCATCGAGACCCCGCCGCCGCTCGACACCCGCCGGACGCCATAACCGTCCATCGCAGCGGCATAAACGCTCTTTCGTCCGGGCCCATGCTTCCGTGCGAATGCGATTTCCGCACCAAATGGACCGTAGGTTCCTGTGATGACGCCGATCACCTGGTTGGCAAAGTCGTGCATCCACTTTCTGAGCTCGGTCGAAGGCCCTCGATACGTGCGACGAAGCGCGGGCACTGTCCCTCCACTCGACTGGTAGAAACGAAGCTCGACGCTCATTCCGGCGTCGGTCCCAAAGATCTGGCCCTTGATGACGCCGTTGGCCCCCAGCACCGCCCAGGCGCCAAGGTCGACTCCGAGGCCCAGGCTTGCGGAATCGTGTCGGACCGCGCTCGGGCCGATGACGCGAAAGCCAGGCATCAAGCGGAAGTCGTTTTGCAGGATCGACCCGCCGCTCGCCGCAGGCTGCGTCGCATCGCCGATCAGGTTTGGAATCCCGATGCGAAACACGTCTTCTTCTGGCGCATCGATCTCGACGACGATTTTATCTTCTGGCAACGGTGGGGCCTCGTCTTGCCCGATGACGGGCAAGGCCAAGCCGACGAGCAGCCCAACGGCAAGCGCGACGATTCCCGCCCCGCGAATCCTCACTTCAGCAATCCATCGATTTCGAGCTTCAATCCAAGTCATTTGCAACCTCAACGAGCGTGACGCCCAACGAAAACCAGAGAGACGGATTTCCCCAATATTTGGTTGGCGACCGATTCCGGAGGATCCGGAAGCTCCGCCCCCTCTGTCTGATCCAACCTCCGACGAACGGACTCATCGAACGCTTCATTCCCACTCGGACGTTTCACTTCGTAGTCGCCTGCCCGTCCGTCTTTGGTGATCGAAAGCTCGACCATGCAGGCGAGCTTTTGAAGCTCTTCGTCACTGATCTGGGTGGGCACCTGCCAACCCCTTCGAAAGTACGAGTAGAGCTGGCCGATGTAAATTTCGCGCTCGTTTCCGCTGGCCTTGGTGCCCTCGACGATGCCGTCTGGGTCACCCTCGAGCTCGGGTGCCTTCGAAAGGTCCGAAATCGCGCCCGCCCGCGCACCGAGCTGGGACAGAAGATCGTCGTCGCGCTCCGAGCGCTTCTTTTCGGGCTTCGCGAGGCCTTTCTCGTTCTTCCCGGTGGCCACCGCAGCGACCGGCTCGGAGTCCGGCGTCTGCGGGACTGGCGCGGTTTGCTCCACGTTGGGCACTTCTTTGCTCGGCATCCTTCGCGGCGGCCTCTTCTTGCCAAGTCGGACGAAGCGCGTTTCGATCACTTCGATCGGCGGGGGCGGGAGCTCGTCGACACCGGCGCCGAAAATCGTCCCCATCCCCCCAAGCAAGAATGCGCTCAGCAAGGCGAGCAAAGGGGTCAGCACGAACGCTGCAAGCGTGAAGCCGATGCCTCCCATGATTTCGGAAAGCGTGGGCTGCTCCGTCTCGAGAAGAGAGAGTGCCCGCCAGTCGCTCGCCCCGGGCATGGCTTATCTCGGCTCTCGGGTGAGCGGGTCGGTGACCAGCCCCATTTTTCCAATGCCGGCCTGGCGCACGAGGGCGAGAACTTGTGCGACCGACCCGTACGGAACCTGCTCGTCCGCTTGCACGAACACCTCGTCCACCTCGCGAATGCGCTCGTCTGTTACCAAACGCTGCCGCAGGACGTCGAGGGAAACCTCTTCGTCGAAGAGAAAGATGCGTTGGTCACGCTGGACGGTGATCAAAGGCTGGTCCTGATCGATGTCCATTCGCGGCGCGTCAGCTTTTGGAAGGTCGACGTTGACACCGGTCGTGAGCATCGGCGCAGCGACCATGAAGATGATCAGGAGCACGAGCATCACGTCGACCAGCGGTGTGACGTTGATTTCGCTGAGCACGCTTTGCGGTCCCCCGCCATCGTTCGAAAAAGACATCGCCTAGTCCACCAACAAGTGACGGCGAATGATATTCAGATAATCGCTTGCGAATGCAGCCGTCTCACTATCGACGACGCGAATGCGCCGCACGAAGTAGTTGTAGGCCATCACGGCGGGAATCGCGGCGGCAAGCCCGAGCGCGGTCGCGATCAAGGCTTCAGCGATGCCTGGCGCCACGACGTCGAGCCCAGCGCTCTTCTCGCCATGGATTGCGATGAACGAGTTCATCACTCCCCAAACCGTGCCAAAAAGCCCAACGAAGGGCGCGGTCGAGGCGGTGGTCGCCAAGAACGAGACCTTGTTCTCGAGTCGGGTCATCTCCGCGCTCTGCGCCCGGCGAAGCGCGCGCTCCACGTTCCCGATGTCCGCGATGGAGGGGTGCCCCCCGCGAGCGATGCGCGCAAGCTCGCGGTAGCCCGCGCGAAACACGGTCGCGATCGGCGAGCGGTCAAAGCCCGCCGATTGGCCGTGGATCTCGTTCATCGCCCTACCGTTCCAAGTGCGGGTCCGCTCCTCGGCCCAAAAAAGCTCGAGAAAGCCCCGGCTCTGGTCGGTGACCTGTTTCAGCCGGATCCACTTCGCGCCGATGATGTAGAGGCACATCACCATCATGAAGACGAGAATCAGCAGGACGAACTGGACGACCGGCGAAGCGCCGACCACCAGTTGCCAAGGATTGAGTTGTTCCGGTGCGCCGGTCTGAAGGAAGACCGAAAGCATCAATGGCTACCCCCCGCGAGCGCACCCCCCATGCGCGTCAGTTCTCTGAGCCGGACACGTTGCGGTCGCGAGCCCAGCCGGCCTCGTCGCTGCCAGAAGCCATCTCTTCGCCTACGGAGGTGATGGAGACTCGGCTGCTGTCCAAACCTAGCGACACCAAGTAGCTGCGAACCGACCGCGCGCGGCGCTCGCCGAGAGCGATGTTGTACTCCTCAGTGCCACGAGGGTCGCAGGCACCGGTGAGTAGAAGTGAAAGCCCCGGGTCGGCCTGGCCGCGGTAGCATTCCACGGCTGCTTGGAGCGCCGAGCGCGCGCTGCTGTCGAGCTCAGCCGAGTCGAACGCGAAGTACACGGTCTCGACGACGCAGGGTTGTTCGGCCGGCTCGACGTAAACTTCAGGCTCTGGTTCCGGAGCCTCGTAGCCGGTCGTCGGCTCGGGCTCGGGCTCTTCCGCGTCTTTCTTGCAGCCTACCAACATGGTCGCGAAAACCGTCAGGCACACGAGGACGGTGAAAGATGAATTGAGTTGTCTCTTCATGGAGTTCCTTTTCCTTCCCCTCTGAACTCAGAGAGCACGGGCGCCAGCATAGTCCCGAGGTAGTTACACGCAATTTTTCTTGTACCTGCGCGGGGTTAAGTAGCGCACATTTTCGTCGTATAAATATGCGAAGTCATTTGCCCGGGTCAAAGATGTCGCTAATTGTAAGGCCACGACCCCGAGGGACCCGGATGACCCTGAAAGCAATTCCCCTACTCGCGCTTGTGACAGCCCTCGGCGCAGGATGCAACGGTAGATCGGCCGAAAATCCGCCCCAAACGGCGGCCGTCGCTGGGGTTCATGAGCACTCGGCCGGATCCGAGCACGGGTTTCCGGATCCGCAGACCTATGCCAACCGCCTCGATGACCCGGGGCGGGACGACTGGCAGATGCCCGGGGTGGTGGTCGAGCGCCTCGGCTGCCGGCCGGGGATGACGGTGGTCGATCTCGGGGCAGGCACGGGGTACTTCATCAGCTACCTTTCCGAGGCGGTGGGCACGCAGGGCCGCGTGCTGGCCCTGGACACCGACCGGTCGATGGTCGATAGGCTGCAGGGGCGAATCGAGCGAGAGGCGCTCCGGAATGTGAAGCCCGGCATGATCACCGCCGACGATCCGGCATTGGCGCCCCGCTCGGTCGATCGGATCCTGATCGTCAACACCTGGCACCACATCTCCAATCGGGTGGAGTACGCCAAAAAGCTGCTCGCCGCCCTTGGCCCCGGCGGCCTGCTCCTGATCGTCGACTTCACGCTCGAAAGTCCTCACGGGCCGCCTCCGCAGATGCGACTCACTCACGATACGGTGCGGCGTGAGCTCGAAGCGGCGGGGTTTGAGACCGAGCTGTTGGAGGCACCGCTCCCCTATCAATACGTCGTCGGTGGACGCCTGCCCTAGGTCAGTGGGCCGCGCGCCGTAGCCCGTGGCCGAGCTTGGTGCCGAGGAGTGTCGCGAGCATGCTCGCCCGGCTCCGCTGCCGTCGGAGCTGCGAGGCCAAGGAGGCTCCTCCTGGAAGCGAGATCCAGAGCCGCAAGAGGTGACGCTTGCGCTCTGGCTCTGAGTAGTCTTCGTAGTCGGTTCGCGCATGCAGAACGGTGTGGTTCGAGAGGAGCTGCACATCGCCCGGTTCGAAGTCCATGTCGAGGTAGAGGTCCGGGGACTCCGCGATTTCGTTGTAGAGATCGAGCACCGCGCGGTCCTCTGAAGAGAGGAGAAACTTTCCATCGAAGCCGACCGCCGAGCGGAAATAGTCGGTGTGATAGAAAGTTCGCAATCGACCCTCGTCGAAGCGACACGGGCGAATCGGAATGTACCGAACGCCGCCTTCTCCCTTGGTATCCATCATGAATGGCTCGTACAAGCGATCCACCAAGTCGGGCCGCCGGCGCAACATCTCGTTGTAGACCGAAACCGAGCTCGCGATTCGGCTTTGGCCCCCTCGCTTTGCTTTGCGGAGACAGAGGAGCCCCACGACGTCGGCGGCATCGCAATGGAAGTTGATGTTCACGCGGGTTCGGTAGTGGCGCACTTCATCCGGGCTTTCGCCTGTGTCGCGCACGTGTCCCAGAAGATCCGCCTGCGGATTCTGTGCGCCGGGGACTCCGAAGTGCTGACCAAAGCACCAGAAAAAAAGCTCGCTGTCGCTTTGCGGCCAGCGCTCGACCGGAATGCCGCGAAGCACCTGAACACCGCGCCCGAACCCGACTTCGTCTCTCCAGCGAGCGATCTTCTTCGAGAGCGTCGGCAGGGGAAAGTCAGCTCTGGTCAGCTCTCCCATCGGCCTGCCGGTTCGATGGGCAACGTCCATCGCGCGTTCGATCTCACTGATGTCGGCGTCCGTCAGAGTCTCGCGCCAATGGTCCTGCGGCCGAAGCTCGCTCCCTCTCCAGGCTGCTGGAACGTCGAGTTGCTGTCGAAGGACGCGCTCCTGCGGCCGCGCGAAGTAATGAAGAGTCTGGGCGGTGAGGGTCTTGTACACGTCGAGATCTCTGTGCGAGTGAGGCGCGTACTTTGCGGCACCATTGGCTTCTCCACAAGCAGGTCTTATATGACGTGGAGGAGGCAGGCGATGCAGGATCCAAGCTATGCGTTTTCCAAACAGCTCGATGGCGTTTCGGTGGACGAAGCGCTCGAGAAGGTCACCGAAGCACTCAAGGCGAACGGGTTTGGCGTGCTCACGAAGATCGACGTCAAAGAGACCTTGAAGAAGAAGATTGACGTCGACTTCCGGCCGTATGTAATCCTCGGCGCTTGCAACCCGAAGCTCGCGTATAAGGCGCTGCAAGGAGAGTCGTTCATTGGGCTGCTTCTCCCGTGCAACGTCGTGATCCAAGAATCGGAGGGAGGCGCGCTGGTATCCTTTGCCGACCCCAAGGCGATGTTCGAGCTCGTGCCGGACGCGCCAATCGAAGAGGTGGCCACCGAAGCGCGGCGCCTCTTGGAAAACGCGAGAGACCAGCTCTGAGCTAGGCGAGCGCCTCGATGCGCGCCGCCACGTGCTTGTGCCACGGAGTGCCCGCGAGCCAATCGCGATCCTCGCTCGCGGTCAGCTCGTTGGGCGCCACGCCGGTTTGAACGCGGTCGCCGCCCTCGGTCGTGTGGTCGAGACCAAGCCCGTTGGGCAAGGACACGTGCCCTGCTTGCATCATCTCGGAGACTTCGACCGGCACGTCTACCGACCCGCGCTTGGTGGTTAGTCGAACGCGATCGCCAGTCCCGACGCCTAGTTGCGACGCGTCGTCCGGACTGATGCGGAGTGAGCCATCGGGATCTTTCTTTCGCCAGTCGGGGTTTCGGAGGATCGTATTGGCGGTGAACGAGCGTCGTTCGCCTGCCGACAAGACAAACGGGAACGCGCTGTCCTCTGTGCCGTCGCTCGCATCGTCCAGGCGCGCGAGCTCGTCGAGCAGCTCGGGGATCGAAGCCTGGATCTTGCCATTCGGGGACTTCACGCGAGCCCAGGTTTCGTCCTGCTCGTCGACGGCAAAGACCACCCCCGACGGGCTCTGCAAGATGGCGTCGAATAGCTTCTCGGCGGGCTCGAAGCCTTCACCATCGAAGCCGGCGCGACGAAGCGAGGCGGGATTCGCCCTCGCGGTTTGATGGGCGAGCCCCCAGACCACCGCTGCGGATTCGAGCCCGGCTGGAAGATGCGGGCCGAGCGTCCGATACAAGATCACCGGAGCCATCGGAGCGAGCTTGGGATTGCTGAGGACCGATCCGAAAAACACGGGTAGGAGCGCGGCTCGTCCCTGCTTAGCAGCCGCGTGCAAGGGAGCGAGGTCTTCGTCGGTGTACGCGCCGAGCGCCTCGCAGAGCCGGGCATGGATCTCGGCTTCGGGAAGGACCCCGTCGGGCGCCTCGAACACCGGCCGCCGGACATGGAAGTAGTTCTCCGGGAACTCGAAGTTGAAGAACGTTGCCTCGGCCTTCTCGTACTGCGTGGCCGCGGGAAGGATGTAGTCGGCCAGGCGGGCGGTTTCGGTCATGGCGATGTCGATGACGACCAAGGTGTCGAGAGCCCCAAGCGCCTCGCGCATGCGCTTGCTATCGGCGAGCGAGTGCGCTGGGTTGCCGCTTTCCACGATCATCGCGCGATAGCGTTTGGGATGATCGCTCAGGATTTCGTCGGGAATCGAATTGCACGGGGTCAGCCCCGAGATGATGCGGTCCCCGGTGACGGGAGTTCGCTTGCATTCGGCTCCGGCGGCGAGCTTGTCGAGCTTGCCGGTGATGGGAACGATGCTCGCCGGAGCGTACTGCGCCCCGCGCTTCGCGAAGTTGCCCGTAAGCACCCAGAGCAGCTTGTTGAGGTAGCTGTTGAGGGTCGAGTGGCGGTTCATCTGGATGCCCAGGTCTTCGAAGATCGCCACGCTCTCGGCCGCTCCGATACGGCGAGCCACGTCGCGCACCACGTCCTCGGAGACGCCGGAGATTTGGCAGTGCTCGGCGACGGGAATCTCACGAAGGGCGGCGAGCACATCGTCAGCGCCATCCACGTGCTCCTGAATCCAAGCTTTGTTGGTCAGATCTTCTTGAACCAGGACGGCTCCGAGTGCGGAGAGCAACCAGGCGTCGGTTCCCGGCTTCACCTGCAAGTGGATGTCCGCCATCTCGGCGGTTTCAGTTCGACGCGGGTCGATGACGATCAAGCTGCGATTCGGGTCTTTGGCCAGTTCCTTGAGCGTGACGCGCGCGCGCGGGATGCCGTGGGACTGCCAGGGGTTTTTGCCGATGAAGAGGCCGACCTCGCAATGCTCGAAGTCGGCGCGGGTCATGTTCCCCATGAGGCGCCCGCCAACCCAGAACTCGCCAGTCTTTTCCTGCGCCAGAGCGCTCGATCGGTACCGCGATCCAAGCGCACGGCGCGTCGCCGTCGAGTATGCACCAGGCAGGTGGTTCCCTTGACCGCCACCACCGTAATAAAAGATCGTCTCGCCACCGTGCTCATCGCGCACCCTCGAAAGGCGCGCGGCAACTTCCCCAATCGCGGTGTCCCAGTCGATCTCCTCGAAGGTCCCGTCGCCTTTGCGGCGAAGCGGCGAGGTGATCCGATCGGGTCCGTTTTGATAGTAGTCGAGCCGGTGCGGCTTCTCGCAAGCGTAGCCCTTCGATGAAGGGTGCGCCTTGTCCCCACGGATCCGCGTGAAATGACGATTGCCCTCTCCGCCGATCTGGACTTCGAGGCCGCAGTTGCACTCGCAGAGGATGCAGGCTGTTTTTTCCCAGTGTCCGGACATCACTAGACCTCGCTATTCCGCCGGTGGGGCCGACCGAGCCATTTTAGTCCGTGCGGCTCCCGAGGGTAAGGCTGCGATTCGTCCGCGAGGGCTGCGGACACTCAGGCGGGGAGTGACGCCTGGAGGCAGCGACATGGGCGGCGTAGAAAATCGCGCTTGACGCCGCAGCTCGCGGCTGTGCTAGCAAGCGACCATGGGGACGTTAAAGAGCCGGTGGATTCGTTGGGGCGTCCCCTTGGCGCTCGCCGTCATCACGGTTTGGCTGGTGAGCCAGCGCGGCAGCAGGAAAGGTGCGGCGCCGCTGCCGCCGCCGATCTTGGCGGACGGACCGCCCGGGTTTCGGCAGAGCAAGACCGAGTCGAACCTGAGCCCGCAATACTTCGATAGCATTTGGCCATCCGGCCATCGGGACAGCTCGAATACCGACTTCGTCCCGCTCGAGCTCGGTGCCTCGTTCGAGCTCGAGAAGCATCTCTTGCAAGGACACCCGATCTTTTGGCCGCCCACGGTGGGGCTCGACGGCACATCGTACGTGGTGACCGGCGCGCCTCCCGGCAACAGCCACCTCTTTGCGATCGCGCCCGATGGCGAGGTGCTCTGGTCCTCGAAGCCACAGGAGTCACTCGACGACCTCGACTCGTTTGCAATCATGAACGCTCCCACGATCGACGCAGAGGGCGACCTCTACGTCGGAGACCGTGACCAGCTCTGGGCCTTCAAGCCAGACGGCGAGGTCAAATGGGTCGCGGATTTGAAGCCGTACGGCGTCGACTGGGGATTCATGACCGTCGTGCTCAGCCGCCAGCGCTATGTCGGCGGGGTGACGACCGATGGAAGGTCTTGTTTTTCTGGTCGCACGACGGCGAGCTCGCAATGCCGCCGCTCGACCTTCCGGGCGGTGCCGGGCGCGAACCTGAAGACGAGCCGCCGGAGTCCTTGTGGAAGGGCTTGATGGACCCGGACTTGATCCCATTGCTTTTCAACTTGCTGCAGGGCTGGGAGCTCGAAGTCGCGAACACGCCGGCGCTTCATCCGGAGACCGGCCGGCTGTACATCACCGCGGCCGGCTCGACCCCCGACACCGGCGTGCTTTACGGCATTGACATCAGCGACGAGGCCCTTCGCATCGTGTTCCAAGCGCCGATGGGTGGAGGAAGCGGTACGAGCCCTGCCATTTCACACGATGGAAGCTCGGTCTATGCCGTCGACGAGCGCGGGCGGATGATCTCGATCGATGCGCATACGGGTCAGCGAAACTGGCAGAGCAACGAAGGTGGAGGCGGCTCCGCGTCGCCGAGTATTGGGCCGGACGAGACAATTTACACGCCCTTTCAAGACCAAATCACCGCGTACACGAAGGATGGCGACGTACGCTGGGAGAAATCCTACGACGGACTCTGCATGGAGCGCTTGCCCGAGCCCGGCGGCATCTGGAGCTACGTGCTCTCCGAGCCGGTCGCCTTCGTCGACAGCATTCTCACGGTGGGCCTACGACGCGGCTGGATGAACGTCGTCTGCGGCTATCACCTGCCGAAGTTCCTCTCGCGCAGCGATCGAACCCGGGTGCCGATTCCGCAAGAATCGCTCTTCGTCACCTTCGACCTCGCGACCGGCGATCTCGGCGCCGATCCTCTGGTGCTCCCGGAAACGAGCGAGGGGTTCGTCACGCCGCTTCCAAACGGCAAGGTGATCATCACGACTTCGGGCGCGATCACCTCGATCTTCTATTACATGGTCAATCGCATCCTGCCTGAGCGCCTTCAGGTCGCGGGGCCGCCCAAGGCCGGGCTTCTGCTATTACGGCCTCGATGACCGAGCTCCCAGAGCACCTGCTGTTCTACGATGGCGTCTGCGCGATGTGTAATGGCATCGTCAAAGGCATGCTGCGCAACGACAAGCAGCGCATCTTCTACTTCGCGCCCCTCCAGGGTGAAACCGCCGAGCTCGCGCGGACGCTTCATCCGGACTTTCCAACCGAGATTGAAACCGTGGTCTATCTGAGACGGGGGGAGGTGTTCTTGCGGTCACGAGCCGCGACCCTTGCTGCGCAGGAGCTGCCCTACCCGGTCAAGGTCCTCTCGTGGATTCGGTTCTTGCCCGTCTGGCTCACCGACTTCTTCTACGGAATCATCGCCCGCATTCGATATCGCGTCTTTGGCAAGTACGCCCAATGCCCCTTGCCGCCCGCAGAAGCCCAGAACCGATTCCTGCCCTGAGTCGCCCCCCGCAACTCGATGTAAGGAAGTGTCTCACCCATTTGGGTGACACCGCATGGGTTGCTAGCTTGAACGCGGAATGGGGATTCGGCTCTTACTCGTAGCTGTGCTCGTGTTGGCCTCGGGATGCGAAAGCGCGATCACCGACGAGCCACCGCGCACGTTCGACGGGAGCACGGACGCCGACGCTGGCACTGACGGCGGCACTGACGCTGACGCTGGCACTGACGCTGGCACTGACGCT